>AUXO014050758.1_pt1 | contig 37705 bp, 23 predicted proteins | sample 768731 | NCBI WGS metagenome assembly AUXO01 (sample SAMN02715735, study PRJNA202380) | gut metagenome | biome: sheep rumen | host: Ovis aries | place: New Zealand: Palmerston North | reverse complement strand
TGGTAGAGCAGCAGACTCTTAATCTGACGGTCGGAGGTTCGATCCCTCTATGGCTCACCAATTTGGTCTTACACGAGGCCTATGAGAGAAAAACTTATCAGATAAGACTGATAAGTTTTTTATTTTAATTATATAGTATTGTAATTAAGTAGTACTATTAGGAGAACAATAATGAATATATATTTCACATTCCAATAAATATGATTATATAAACAAATTATATAATCCAATAAAAAATTCTAAGACAAGTCATTTTTTACAAGCAATTACAAAGAACTTTATTGAATACGAGAATGTTGAAGATATAGTTAGTAAGATTGGTCTTTTTATAAATCTTATCAAAAAAAGCAAGGTTTAAAACCTTGCTTTTTGCTTTGGGATAAATGAAAAATTTTTATTTCTTTTATGTTAAAAAGCGATGACAAATATCTGATTTTATTGCAAGAAAAAATAATTATAAATATAATGATAGCATGAAATATAATGTGTATAACTAATAGGAGGATAATAAAATGGGAGTAATGAATACCGATATTAATTCGGTTAACCATAGCAATATGGACCAAAAAGCTAAAGAAATAAGAAGTATGGCACTTGATATGAATGCAAACTTAACAAAGGCATATGAAACAATGAAGAAGTTACATTCAGACAATAATTGGAAAGGAAATAGATATAATACTGTATCAGCTGCGTTTAATAAACAAGTTGAATGTTTAAATAGTATTTTAACATCTACAGTAACTGATATTCCTTTTGCTATAGAAGTTGCAGCAAATAACTATTCATCAGCAGATGGTACAGGTAGACCTCATGATGAAATTAAAAGACCGATTAATACTATTCAAAAGTTGTCAGAGACTAATCCAACTGATGTAATGACATATATTCCTAATGCTGTTCATCAAGCACAAGGTGCTATAACCGATTATATAAACAAAGCCAAAAAAGATTTAGAAGATATAATTAGAATATATGGTGAAATAAATTGGAAAACTGAAGGAGCTTCAATTGCATTCAAAAATTCATTAAATGAATCTAAAGAAAAAATTGATGCTGCATTAAAAGAGGTAACATCAATTATTAACGAGCAAATAGATGCGTCTGATGAAGCAATGAAAGAGTCAGAAGATAGCAGTACTGTAAATGGTTCAAATGCTTAATTTAACAGGTTGATAAGTACTTTTTTTGGTGACTATTTTAGTCACCAAAGAAAGTATTTATTGTGAATGGAGGAGATGATTTCTGGTATGGCAACTGAGGATGATAGAGAAAGAATGCAAATGATTCGAATGCTTGAGCAAGATTTAGCATATGCGCGTGGTAGATATTATTCATTTGAAAATGATATAAATCAACTAATAGATGATTATAATAAATATGTAGTCGCTATGGAAAATATAGAAATAGTTAAAGGGGATATACGATCAGGGCAAGGAGATGTCTACAGTGGTGGAAATAAATTAGGAAAATATGCTGGTGGTAACAAGTATGAAGAATCATATAGACTTATTCTTAGCGTATGCGAGATGTTTGAAAGTACATTGAGAGGAGCTGATTCAATTGAAACCATTATTACGTCTGATGTTGAAAAACTAAATGAAGAATATAAAGAATTATATAGGAATTATGTATCAATAATTGCGGAACATAATACAGTTGCATCTGAGATTAATTCTTTGGGAGGAAGTGCAAAATTATTGAAAGATTTATATTGTAAATCATCTTTATTATAATTATACAATGGTTTATACTATAGGAGATAAATACAATGTATTGGTTACAAAGTGAAATTGAAAATAATATATATCCATTTTTTTCATCTGCAGCCACAAAAGTTGAAAAAAGCTCTAGAGCATATTCAATTTTAGCTGATATATCGTTTCCAGAAAGATTTTCTGGGAAGAATTCTGTTAGTGTTGTGATGAACAGTATGATTGCATGTTCTGAATCTGCTTTAGATTTGAAAGGTATTTTGACGAGTATAGGGAAAGGGATGAAATATGGCGACGATAAGTCATACAAACGTTTGATGCAAAGATTTGAAACAACACAACAAAGCTTAAAAGAAATTAGAACTGCAGCAATTCTGTATAGACAAAGCGGAGAGTATCCTACGCGTGATAAAATTGAACAGTATTTAACTACGAACTTAAATTATGCTGGATATGGAAATGGATGGGGATATACACCTGAAGGAAAAATCAGAGCTGCTGAAAATTTTAATGATTTTACAAATTTTATACCAGAATTACTTACTGGAGCAAAATCAGGTGCTTTAGGATTTGTTGGAGATTTTATCGGAGGCATCGGTGGTGCAGCGCTTATCTTTGGAAATAAACAAAAGCAAAAAAGTATTATTGAAAAAACAGATTTGGGAGGAGCTTTGGATGTTGCAGCTAAGAATTCTGGATATAATCCGAATTCTTTAGTTTACTCACTAGGAAAGGAAGTTGGGCAAATTTCTACTGGTGTGGGAATGACTAACCTTATAACTGCTATTGGTACTGGTACTAAACTTATTAATCCTAATGCTAAAGATATGTTTAAGAAAGGTGCAGTCATGACATTTGTATATGCAGGAGTTTATGCGTCTCAATCATTTGCTAGCGCATATAGAACAACGGAAAAATATCTTATGCAGAACAATACAAGATTAACAGAAGAGCAAAAATTAAAAAAAGCTTCTACAGCTGCTGGATGTCACGCGGCTACTACATTTTCAACAACATTGACTACAGGAATAACATTTGGTGGATTGCAAAACCTAGGAATACCGGAATTCTATGGACCATACAAACTCACCATGAATACAGCGGTTCACACGCTAGGTGGATTTGGACACCAAATAATAGATTATTATTCTGGTGTTCGAGATAAGTTTGATGGTCCAAAGGGGCTGGCTGCTGCACTAATGGCTGCATCAGCCACTGGAATAGCTATGGTAGGAGATGAGCAGGGTTTAGTAAGTGGATATAGTAGTTCAACTACACCTACTAGTGCTGTAATACAAAAAACAGTTAAATCAGAAAGTAACGCAACAGTTAGGACATCTGTAGTTAGTAACTTGGTAGATAATCCTGTTACAGGAAATATGATTGATGATGCAACAGGTGGTTCTCATTCATATACACTTCCTGTATTAGAAAAAATAATAGATGGTGTTAGTACTGCTGCTAAGAGCTCATTACATTATAAGGTTCATTTAATGAACGACGATTGGAAGGAATATGATAGATGAGTATTCTAAGTGAATTATTAAATAGGTTAAGTAAAAATGATAATAATCTAGGAAGAGTTGAGACAGAACAAGCAACTCGTTCTTTAGAGAGTCTTGAAGGATGCATTCAAGAGAGTGGTAATACAACGCAGGAAGGGATAGAATTGCTTGGTGGAACTGGAATGATATGTACGGATGTACTTGAGATACAAAAGGGTACAGGTTCATCAGAAAAAGAATTATCAGAGGTACTATTAGAATTACTTCATGAATATGATAATGCAGGCTCTGAAGAAGAAAAATATAAGATTGCTAATGAGATTGCAGAAATAAGAGAAAATTTAAAGACTGCAAGAGGATATTTTGATAGAAGTATACAACTAAATCAAGATCTTAGAGATGATGTTAGAAAAATTATTTCACATCCTAAAAGTCCATACTATAACCCGAAAGGAAAGAAGCAATTTCATGAAGTCGATGTAAAAGAATCAGGTAAAGTAGACGATTATCACGATAAGCTTGAGCAATTATATGGAAAAAATGGTTTAAAGAATTTTTTTGGAAAATACATAAGTCAATTAAATCAAGCCATTCCAAAGGAAGATTTAAAGTGGGCTAGTAAAAGATACAAAGTTGTAGTTGGTCCAATAATAGGTAGTCCAATATTAAGTTCTATACCAATTTTAGCTGGGGCAGCAGGCTTATATCCATTGTTAGCTTCTTCAATACATATAGTCCCTTATGCAATAGGAGCATTTATGCTTGGTACTTGTTTTAAAAAATTTATTACCGAGGGAAGAGAAAAGCATAATAAGAGGGTTTTTAGGGCTAGAGAAAGAATAGCAATAGATTTGGGATTGAGAGAAAGATACGCTTCCTGGACTGCAGAAGGAATAAATGCCAACGATGCTAAAGCTGAGGAATTGGAAGAAAATTAGGAGTTACTATGGAAAATACTGAAATTGAAATAAATGGAAAAAAATATAATTTAAATGAATTATCTAATGAAGAATTGGATGCTCTAGAAGATTACTTAATAGAAGAGAGAAAAGTTTTGAGAAAAAAGATTGATGAATATCTTGATAATAACCAAGAAAATAACAATTGATAGCTAGAAGGAATATTGACAAAAAATATTGTTTATATGTAAAATAAAAAAGTAAGTTGAAATTCGGATAAAACAATTTAAGATACAAGGGAGAAAAGATATGGAAGAAGAAAATATTGATGTAAAAGACACACAAAAATTTTTACCGATTGGTACAGTAGTGCTATTAAAAGGAGCCACTAAAAGACTAATGATATCTGGTTATTGTGCTGTTGATCAAGAAAAAAAGGATGAAATGTGGGACTATAGTGGTTGTATGTATCCAGAAGGATTTTTATCTTCTGCACAAAGTTTCTTATTTGATCACTCACAAATAGCTAAAATATATTCACTAGGATACAAAGATAGCGAGGAAGAGGAATTTCAACAAAGATTATCTAATTATATTAATTCAAAAAAATCCGAAGAAGATTCAGATTCAGAAGATTCCAATAGTGGAGAAAGTTCTGTTTCATCATCAAGTGAAGTAGATAATGTATCAAATGATAGTGAAAATATACAAGAAGAGGCAAAAGAAGAAATATTTAATAACCAATTGTTAAATAATAGTGAGAATGTTGAAGTTACTCAACCAGAGGATAGTGTAAATAATATAGAAGAAATAACAAATACAACTACTGAAGATTCAATTGTAACAGAAACACCAATAGTTGAAGAGTCTCCAGTTGTTGAAGATGAAGTATCAAGTGCGCCAGTTGTTGAAGAAGTACCTGCTAACTCAGAGATAATAGATACTCCAAATCCAGAACCAGTAACAATTCCAATTGATGAAAATGTCGTTGAACCAGTTGTTACAACAACTGAAGAAAACAATACAGAAACAGAAGCTACGCCAGTGGATGAAAGTGTGGTAGAACCAGTTAATACTGTTACCCCTGAAAACGAGATACCTTCAGTTCAACAAATTGTTGAAAATATTGATGTTCAAGGAACTGAAAGCACTTTATCTGAAAATGAACCAGTTAATACCAATCCAAGTGCAGCACCTAATCCAAATAATGTATCAGATTTATCAGAATTTGATCAATGGTTAAATCAAACTGGTCCATATGCTAATGATAATAACAATAATAATAATCAATAATAGATATTCTTTAAAAAGTTCAAGTTATCAAATTTTAATTATTTGGTAATTTGAGCTTTTATTTTTTTTTATTATTTAATATAATTATTTTGGATTTATGTGCAAAGGAGAAAACAATGTTAGTAACATTAGTAGGACCAAAAAAATGCTTTAAATTAAACCTTCCAGAGATTCCAGAAGGAGATTACTGGTTATCGGATAATACAGAGCTAGAAGAGAAAAAATTAATAAATATACACGCAGTTAATGGCTTTTGGCAGATAGAGAGTAGCAGCTATGTACAAATATTTAACCCAAATTGTTTAACCAATACGGAAACAGGTGTATCCTTGATGAAAACAGGATATTCAAATTTAGAAAAAATTCGATTAGAACCGAATAATAGTTATTTTGTGTGTTTGGGAAAATCCAAAGAAATACTAATTTTAAATTGCTTTGCTTCTTATGATATTAATTATACGCATTATAGAATTATAAATACAAAAGAAATATCTATAGGAAGCGACATTCCGTGTGATATTTATTATAATCATCCATTTGTATCTAGGAGGCATGCGAGATTTTTTCTTGATAATAATAAATGGACATTCGAAAATTTTGATAAAAAATTTGGATCTGTAATAAATGACATGCCCGTATTTGAGGACCAAATTATATTAAATAATGGTGATGTAATATATATTATGGGACTCAAAATAATAATAATGGGAAATAGCATTTTTATTAATAGGCCTAAAGATTCAATAGTTATAAATAGTAAAACATTGTTGCTTGATAAGTCACATAATAATAACAGAATAACTAATGAAGAAGATGCAGAATATGAAAGCATATATGATGAAGATGATTATTTCTTTAGATCTCCTAGGATTACTGAAGTAATAGAAAAAGAAAAAGTAAAGATAGATGATCCGCCAACTGAAGAAGATAAAAACGAGCAACCATTATGGATAGTATTGGGCTCATCATTGTCAATGGGAGCGATTAGTATGGCAACAGTTTATAGTACCATTCAAAATTCAAGGGCCGGAAAATCAACTAGGGCAGAAGTGGTAATGTCATTGATTGTAGCAGGAGTGATGATGTTTAGCATGTTGTTCATACCATTTGCATCAGTCAGATATGAAAGAAGAAGAAAAAAGAAAAGAGAAAGAACCCGTCAAGAAAGATATAAAAAATATATAGAAAAGAAGATAGAAACAATGGATGAAATAATGAATACTCAACGAAGTATTCTATTTCAAAATTATACACCAACAGAAGAATGTGCACGTATCATTTTTGAAAAAGATTCAAGATTGTGGGAACGCAAAATTGATGCAAAAGATTTTGCAACAGTAAGACTTGGTATTGGAGATGTAGAATCAAGTATAGATATATCATATCCTGAAGAAAAATTTACAATGATGGATGATAATCTATTGGATATTGTAGAATTGGTAGGTAAAAAGTCTAAAATATTGCAGAAGGCGCCAATTACCATAACGCCTATAGAAAAGAAAATAATGGGTATAGCAAGTACAGATGTTTCTATCATTGGAAGTTATATAGAAAGTTTGATTATACAATTAATAACATTTCAAAGTTATGAAGATTTAAAAATCGTATTTTTCGTAAAAGATTCAAATTATTACAAGTGGGGAAAGTTTAAAATGTTGCCTCATGTATGGTCAAATCAAAAAGATATACGCTACTTTGCAACAACCAAAAATGAGATGCAAGTTGTATCAAAGCAATTAGAAACAGTTTTTGATGAAAGAATATCAATTGCAGATAATACAAGGGATTCATTTGTTCCTTCACCATATTATTTGATTATTACAGATGATTATAAAAATATAGAAAGTATAGGAATAATAAAAGACATAGTTAGTAATAAGAAAAATGTTGGAATGGGACTATGGTGTATTGATAATAATATAAAAAAATTCCCAGATGAGTGTAGAACATTCCTTATTTTGGCAGATAGAGTTGGTACAATTGTTGAGAGCGAGGAGAGCTATTCAAAGCAAAGACAATTTGTATTTGATGTATCAGAGAAGTATGACTTCGATTTAATAGCACAAAAAATAGCCAATATTCCAATTAGATTTTCTGCAGCATCAAAAGAATATTTATTACCAAATTCATATTCATTTATGGAAATGTATAATGCTGGACGTATTGAACAACTTAACGTTATGAATAGATGGAAGAGTAACGACTCAACATTATCTTTAGCTGCTCCAATAGGAATCGAAGCATCTGGAAGAGAAATTGTATTAGATATTCATGAAAAATATCATGGGCCACACGGTTTAATTGCAGGAAGTACAGGTTCTGGAAAATCAGAATTTATTATCACATATATATTGTCTTTAGCAATTAATTACCATCCAGATGATGTAACATTTATATTAATAGACTATAAAGGTGGAGGTTTGGCCGGTGCATTTAAAAAGAATGATGTTGTTTTACCACACTTAGTAGGAACAATAACAAATATAGAAAAAGTAGGTTTACAACGTTCATTAGATTCAATTCAAAGTGAATTAAGACGTAGGCAAGTAGCTTTTAATGAAGCCAGAAATCTTATAGATGAAAGTACAATTGATATTTATAAATATCAAAAATTATATCATGAAGGAATTGTAAAAAAGCCAATTCCACATTTATTAATAATATGTGATGAGTTTGCTGAATTAAAACAGCAACAAGAAGATTTTATGGATGAATTGATAAGTGTAGCGAGAATAGGACGTAGTTTGGGTGTGCATTTAATCCTTGCAACACAAAAACCTGCGGGTGTTGTAAATGATCAAATTAGAAGTAACAGCAAATTTGGAGTTTGTTTAAAAGTTCAAGATAAACAAGATAGTAATGATGTAATAAAAAGACCAGATGCAGCTTTCTTAAAGAGATCAGGACAATTTTATCTTCAAGTTGGAAATGATGAAGTTTTTGTGCTAGGACAATCTGGGTGGGCAGGAGCTCCATATGTTGAATCAGATGAGATTAAGCCTAAAATTGATTCCTCAATAGATTTTATCTCTAATACTGGTTCTGTTATAAAAAATATAGATAATTACTCACAAACAGCTAAGGAAGCAAAATCAGATCAACTTACAAATATTGTTAAGTATTTATACGATTTAGCAAAAAGAAATAATATACATGAAGATCCATTGTGGTTAGAAAGCATACCAGAGACAATTTATCTAAAAGATGTTAGACAAAAATACAATTTTAAAGATAAAGAAAAATATATTAATATTGTGATAGGTGAATACGATGATCCATATAATCAATATCAAGGAATTCTAACTTTAGATTTGACTCAAAATGCAAACACGATAATATATGGTAGTGCAGGAAGTGGAAAAGAGACCTTAGTAGATACAATTATTTATGATGCTATCATGACACATAGTGCAGATGAAATAAATATTTTTGCTTTAGATTTTGGAAGTGAAGCGTTAAGAATATTTTCTAAATCAAATCAAGTTGGTGATGTAATACTTGCTACAGAAGAGGAAAAAATTTCAAGATATTTTGATTTGATGAAGAGTATTCTAAAAGAACGTAAAAGCATATTAGCCGAGTATAATGGTGATATGCAACTATACTTAGAAAATCCAGAGCATAAAATGCCTATGATGTTAACAATATTTAATGGATTTGAAAATTTCAAAGATTCATATTTAGATATATATGAAGATGATTTGCAACAATTATGTAGAGAAGGATCTAAGTATGGAATTACATATATTTTTACTGTGTCATCTGTGTCAGATATAAGATATAGATTAGCACAAAGCTTTAAGCAGACAATTTGTATGCAATTAAACACAGACGATGAATATTTAAGCGTCATCGATGGGATTAAAAAGAAGAGACCATCTGCATTATTTGGAAGGGGTCTTGTTAAACTTAATGGAGAAATATATGAATTTCAAACTGCTAAAATTTGTTCTGGCGAGGGATGGAATTCAACAATCAACGAAAGCATAGCAGAATTTAATAAAAAATATCCACAAAAAGCTATATCAATTCCTGTAATGCCACAATTAATATCTGCTGAAACAGTAAAGGAAAAAATTGGTGACTTGACTAAGGTACCAATTGGAATAGAATCAAAATCATTAGAAATACATACATTTAATTTTGTAAAATATCCATTTGTACCGGTGGGCACAAAATTGATGGAAGACTGCGTTGGATTTGTTAAAGAACTTATTAGAGTTTTTGGTATGATAAAAAATACAGAAGTGGTCTTAATTGATGGAGAACAATTATTTCAGACTAATGGAAAAAGTGAATTTATTAGATTGCAAAAGTTAATAGAGAATAGTGATAAAAAAACTAATATTGTAGGAATTATCTATGGTATGGATAGATTTATATCTGGTTTAGAAGATCCCGATGAGGCAATGTCCACTTTATTAAGTAAGGCAATCGAATTAGGAAATGTATCAATTATTTGTATTGATACACCTAATAAGCTAAAAAATCATGAATATGATTCTTGGTATAGATCATATGGTAGTGAAGAAAATGGAATTTGGATTGGTAATGGAGTTAATGACCAATACTTGTTAAGCGTTAATTTAGGACTACGAGAAAAAAATAATAATTGTGGTCCGGCATATGGATATTCTGTCAGTCCAAAAAAGAGTGTGGAAATAAAACTTATTGGGTTACAAACAATAGAGGATGGTGATGTATAATGAATAAAATAATTGTAAAATTATATGTACCTAAGATAGATAAAGAATATGACGTATTTATACCAACCAATAAAAGAATATCTATGGTTATAAGTCTATTAGTTAAAGCTATTAATGAATTATCAAATGGATCTTTTAATCCAACTGAGATGCCGATGCTATACAATAAGTTAAATGCTAAATCATATGATATAAATCAAACAATTAAAGAATCAGATATTAGAAATGGTTCAGAGTTAGTATTACTATAAAAAAGTGGTGTACAACATTGTTGTACACCACTTTTTTTATCTGAAAGTTAAAATAAAATGTATTTTATTATTATCATCAATAGTCGAATAAATTCTTCCTTTATTCGTTTCAATTAAAGATTTTGCCATGGATAAGCCAATTCCATGGCCACCACGTTTTGTATTTCGACTTAGATCTTCTCGATAGAATCTATCAAAGAATTTATTTGGATTAACAGTAGGATCTCCTATATATGTATTAGAAAAATCAATCTTCTTAAGTTTTCCCTGCTTTTGAATAATTATTTTAATAATATCATTTTCTGGTGCATATTTTGTTGCATTGTCTAATAAAATTGTTAATACTTGTCTGATACATGATTTATCAGCTTTGATTGTAAGTTGAGCTTTTTCTTCTACATCAAATATACACCCATCTTTAGCTAGTATTTTAATATCATTAATTTCTTCATTAATAAGTTCATTAATTGAGAATTCTTCTAAATCTAATTTTTGCTTTCCAGTTTTATCAATTCGGGCAAGTCCAAGAAGAGTTTTTATTAATGTGTCTAATCTTTTTGTTTGGTTTTTTATACTTATTATCCATTCATTATCTTCTCCTAATTGCATTTCAAGAACTTCTGTATCGGCTCGTATAATAGCAAGAGGAGTTTTAATATCATGTCCAGCATTAGTTATGAAATCTTTTTGCTTTTCATATGTTTCTGCTAACGGGCCTAAAGCTTTGGTAGAAAAAATTGTTGTTAAAATAAAAGTGATGATTATACCAATTATGATTATTAAAAGAGATTCTTGAATAAAAGAATGAAGATTATTAATAAGCATCGTACCATCAACAAATACAATTAACGATTGTTCATGATTAATAAGATATCTATAGTTGTTAAAATAGCCGAAGTCCCTATGTTTTGAAAGAACATTCAAAACAATATTTTTTGCATCATCTTCATTAATAGAAGAAATATGGGAAATATCAATGGATTTTATTTTATTATCTTCTTCAAGAAATGCAACAAAATATCTAGTAGAGTGTTGAGTTTCTCTATTAATAAATCTTGAATATTTATTATTTGGATTAAACTCAGGAATTTTTCCACCATTGTCTGAAATTATTTTTGCAATTTCTGAAAGTTGATACGTATTTCTATAATGTAGATTAATGGCAATAGCGCCATAAATAGTGATTATAACTACAACTATAGATAAAACAGCGACTAAAACAAATTTTTTTCTTAAACTATCAACAATTGTCATAAGTGCCTCCCCATATTATAACGAAATGTTCTTTTTTATAATATATCCATTACTATCATCAATAATTGAATCAGAACCGAGAGCTTCAAATTTATCTTTTAAGAATGACATATATATATTTAATGCTTCATCATTGGTATTATCAGATTTTTCAAAAATTCTAGAACACAATTCTTCTTTAAAAACCGAACGTTCAGGATTCTTAGCTAGTATTTCTAATATGTCACATTCTTCCTTATTTAGTTTTAAAACCATCTTTTCATTAAATAATTCACTGTCTTCTTTGCTAAATGTAATATTACCAATAACAAATCGTTCCTTTTCTTCTTCATTAGTTCGGGTTAATGCTCTAATTCTTGCGAGTAATTCTTTTTTATCAAAAGGTTTTGTTAAATAGTCGTTGGCACCAGAATCTAATCCTTCAACTTTATCATCAATTTGTGATTTTGCAGTTAACATTATAACAGGGGTATTAATACCTATCTTTCTAATTTCTTTTAGAGCTGTTATTCCATCCATTATAGGCATCATTATATCCATTAATATAACATCAAATTTTTGCTTTTTTACTTCATCTAACGCTTCCTTTCCGTTGTATGCATTTGTTACGTAGTATTTGCTGAATTCTAGAATAGCAGTAATTGCTCTTGCAAGATCTTTTTCATCTTCTACGACTAAAATTTTCTTATTCATTAAAAAAATACCTCCTAATTATCAAATTAGAATTCTGGCAAAAAGCCAATATGTTAAAACACTGTTTATAGAAACCTAGGCAATAAGGGGTTTGCTTAATTGTCATTTGAACTAATCATGTTTTTTATTGTTTGCATATTTAAGTCAGTGGTTGCAATTTGATCTGCACATCGTTTTAACTCTTGAGAAATTAATTCTGGATTTTTTATGTGCTTCTTATACTTAATTTCGTGCTCGAGACTAGACCAGAAATCTTGTGCTATGGTACGGATTTGAATTTCTACAAAGATTGGATGGATTTCTCCTGATACATCCAAAGACAATTTAAAAACTATATGATAACTTCTGTAACCATTGGGCTTAGGTGTTTTGATATAATCTTTTTCTCTAACAACCTCGAATCCGTGGCATTTTTTCAACATTTCAGCTACATGATACACATCGTTTATATATGAACAAATGATTCTAACACCAGCGGCATCGTATATTTTAGTTAATGCATTATCCAGAGAAACAGGAATTTTTTTTCTTTTTAATTTATCTTTCATACTTTGTTCTGATTTAACTCTTGTTGTAATGTAATTGATTGGATCATTATAACCATGTACTTTCCTATATTCCCTAATAATTTCTATTTTTGTTAATACTTCGCTTATCGCTCCTTGCAATAAAACGATAGAATCCTTATAAAATGAATAATCCATGGCTGTACCTCCAATTAAAAATTATGTTAACAAATGTATTTTTTGTTTCTTGTGCAAACTCATTTTATCATATATTCCCTAAATATTAAAGTAATATTGAAATTCATTTTAAAAAATATAAATATGTATTGCAGTTAATTTTTTTTATGGGTATAATGAAACTATACGGAACAAAAGAGAAGAGATTTTAAATACGTGAAATAGATAAAAGTGAGGATGATTTGGTGTTTAAGAAGGTTATTATTCATGTTAAAGCGTGGACTAAAATTGCTCTAGCCGTTACAATTGCATTAGTGATAATAGGGATTGCTTTATACTTCTTGTATAAGCCTACATATAGTGTATCATTACGAGGCGAATTTATCGGATATACCGATGATAAGAGATCTTTACAAGAGAAGATAAATCAATATACTAAAACTGGTGATTCAAAAAATATTGCTTTTGTAGAAATAGAGAATTTACCAGAGTACAGATTATGTTTTTTAAAAAAGAATATAGAAGTTAATACTGATGAAATATTTGCTAAAGTAATAGAATCTGGAGTAATGTACTATAAGTATTATGCTATTTTATTGGGCGGTGAAGAAAGATACTATGTAGACACATTTGAAGAAGCAGAAAAAGTTATTGCAGATTTAAAGGCTAAAGATAGCAATAACATTAATACAATTTCATATGCCTTAAAATATAATACTGAGTTAAAGGAATTTACTGCAACTGATACAATAGTAGCGTTATTATATGTTGCTAAACCTGTTTCAAGAAGTGGTGGAACTATATCATCTGGTGGCGGTGGAAATATTAATACATCAGCTAATGTTAATTATTCATACACTCCAATTGGAATTAGTTTTATAAGACCTATTGCAGGAGGTATGATTTCTTCAAGATTTGGCGCTCGAAGTAGTATAAGAAGAAGTGTTCACACTGGATTGGATTTAGCTGCATCTTCTGGAACTATAGTTAAGGCTGCAGCCGCGGGAACGGTGTCTTTCGCAAATTGGAAAGGTTCATATGGAAGATTGATTGTAATTGATCATGGTGGTGGGGTTCAAACATATTATGCCCACCTATCAGCAATTAAAGTATATGCTGGACAATCAGTAACTCAGGGCCAAGTTATTGGAAATGTCGGCTCAACCGGAAATTCAACTGGACCTCATTTACATATAGAAGTTAGATTAAACGGTGTCGCATTAAATCCAGAAAAGTACATTCCATAATTATGTTAATATATAAATTGAGAGAGTAACATTTATGAGAAAATGTTACTCTTTTTATGTGTAAAAAGTTTTATATACTACTTGAAAAAATATATATGTCAATATATAATAAGGACGATTTAATAAAGAATCCGTAAGGATTTTTATATAATTGTACATAGGAGGAAATAAATGGCATCTACTAGTGAAAAAAGAATTTGGATATTAATAATCTTTATTTTATGCGGAATTGTAATAGGGAGCTTGTTAGGAGAGCTTGCTGCAAATGTTGATTGGTTAAGATGGCTATCTTTTGGAAGAAGTTTTGGATTATCAGAACCATTGAAGCTGGATTTTGGAGTTATACAACTAACATTTGGCTTAATGATAAACATTAATATGGCAAGCATAATTGGCGTCTTGATAGCTCTTTTAGTATATAGATATATATAAAAGAAAATATGGGGTAGCAATATAAACTGGAAAGGAATATAAATGAATGACATTAAAAAACTACCCATATTAGAGCGTCCCTACGAAAAATTGAAATATATGGGGAGCGATTCGTTATCGAATATCGAATTATTGGCTATTATTTTAAAAACAGGAAAAAAAGATTTAAATTCTTTGCAATTATCTCAAATGATGTTAAGTAAAATTGAGAATGCTGAAAATTTTAATTTTTTACAGGAGATCTCATTAGAAGAATTGAAAAAATTTCCTGGTGTTGGAGAAGCTAAAGCTATTGAACTCGTAGCAGTTGGAGAAATCTCAAAAAGAATAAATTGCGGTTTTGGATTTTTGAAAAATATCGTTTCTTGTCCAAAAGACATCTATAGATTGATGGCCAATATGCAATATGAAAAGCAAGAAGTATTAAAATGTTTATTATTAAATAAAAAAAATATGATAATTTGTATTAAGACTATTTACATAGGAAATCTTGATTCTATAAATATTGATCCAAAAGTGGTGCTATGTGAGGCTGTTAAAAGGAGCGCCAGTAAACTAGTTGTAGTTCATAACCATCCTTCTGGAGATTCTATTCCTAGTAATCATGATATTGAAAGTAGCAGAAGATTAAATCAATGTGCAAAACTTTTAGATATTGAACTATTGGATCACATTGTAATTGGGAAAAATAATTATTGTAGTATTCGTCAATATTTAGGAGAGAGGAATGAAATTTTTTGAGGCACTAAACAATAGAGCCATAGGTATTGATTTAGGAACTGCTAATGTTTTAGTTGCGGTTAAGGGAAAAGGCATCGTTTATAGAGAACCATCTGTAGTTGCTATTAATAAAATAAATAATGAGTTGGTTGCTTATGGTAACGAGGCAAAGGAAATGTTAGGTAAAACTCCTGACAATATAATTGCAATAAAACCGCTAAAAGATGGAGTTATTGCAGATTTTACTGCCACTAAATTAATGCTTTCCAATATTGTTACAAAAATATGTAAAGAGTATTTAATATATCGTCCTAAAGTAGTGGTTGGAATACCATCTAGTATTACTGAAGTTGAAAAGCGCGCAGTGCAGGAAGCGATTTTATCATGTGGTGCCGCTATTGTTTATTTGGTTGATGAGCCTATGGCAGCTGCAATAGGTTCTGGACTTAATATTTCTGAACCAATAGGAAATATTATAGTTGATATTGGTGGTGGAACAACTGAGGTGGCAGTAATATCTTTAGGAGGGATTGTTGTTAACGAATCAATTAAAATTGCAGGTGATGAATTAACACAAAGTATTATTGATTATTGTAAGAAAAAATTACATATAAATATAGGCGAAAATATGGCTGAACAAGTAAAAATGGAAATTGGTTGTGCAATAGCACCAGAGGTGGAAGAAGCTATTGAAGTTAAAGGTCGTGATGCTTATACTGGACTTCCAATTGTTAGAACAATTACTTCATCTGATTGTGAAAAAGCAATGAAAAATCCATTGATGAAAATTGTTGAAGCTATTAGAACTTGTTTAGAACAGACGCCACCCGAATTATTGTCAGACATTGCTCTTAAAGGAATAATGGTTGCAGGGGGTGGAGCCTTGATAAAAAATTTGGATAAATATATTAGTGAGAAAACTGATACGCCAGTCTTTATCGCTAAAGAACCATTAGATTGCGTGGTCAAAGGTACACAAAAGATTGTTGAAGATAATAAGGAATTAAAAAAGTTATTTGGTCACTCTTCAATATAGTTAAGGAGAGATTTGATGAAAAGAAATAAACAAACCCAATTTTTGGGATGCATTATAACCATTATTATATTAATATTGTTGATAGTTTTATCAAACGTTGATACAAGTGAAAAATCATTTTTTGATAGTTTAGGTCAAAAACTAATTAATCCAATACAAATAACATTTACAAGAGTTAAGAACAAAATTCAAAAGAACCAAGCATATTTTACTGATTTAGACTCGTTAAAAAATGAGAATATGAGATTAACCGAAGAAAATAAGCAATTAAGTGAAAAGGTTAGAGAATTAGAAGTGGTAAAATCTCAAAATGAGCAATTACAGGAATTTATGAATTTAACTGAAAAGTATTCAAATTATGAAACTATTCCTGCCACAGTTATTTCAAAAGATGTAAGTAATTATAGTAGTAATATATTAATAGATATTGGAAAAAAAGATGGTGTTGAAACTAATATGACAGTTATTGCCGATCAAGGATTGGTAGGACATATTATTTCAGTAACTGATTCATCTGCTAAAGTTCAAGTTATAGTTGATTCAGCAAGTACAGTAAGCAGTAAAATTTCAACTACAGAAGAGAGTATATTGTGCAAAGGCACTTTAGACAATGATGATATTGTACGTGCAACATATATTCCAATCAATGCAGATTTACTTCCAGGAGATATTGTTACAACATCAGGTATTGGTATATATCCAGAAGGTATATATATAGGGAGTATTAAGGAGATAGTTACGACGTCAAATATTACGGATAGATATGCTATAGTAGCTCCAGGCGTAGATTTTTCAACATTGTCTAATGTACTAGTAATTAAAGGGATGAGATAAACAAAGTATGAAGAAAATATTTATTGGTATTATGCTATTTTTAGTTTTTATGTTCATATATTTTTTAGAAGTAGATGTTTTTCCATTTATTACAATTGCGGGCATTATTCCTAATTTGTTTATAGTGTTTATACTTTTTGTAGGATTGTTTGCAAATTCAATATTTGCTATAGGATTTGCAGTTGTTGGTGGAATACTAATAGATTCAGTTAATAGCCCGTTTATAGGTGGAACTGCAATTATGTTAACAATTATTGCTTTTCTTGCTTCTTACTTCGATAGAAATTTTTCAAAAGAAAACCGTATTACAATAATATTGATGGTAGCTGGCGCAACAGCAATATATGAAATCGGTATATATCTTTTAAGATTTGCAATTGTTGGTTTTGATTTAGAAATTATGGCTGCTGTAAAGATTATTTTAATTGAAATTTTATATAATGTTTTAATTTCAATTATTATTTATCCATTAATGCAAAAGGCTGGATATGCCATAGATAGAGTTTTTAAACGAAATAATATGCTAACTAGATATTTTTAATATGGGGTGAAGTAGATTGGGTTTATTTAAGCGAAGGCGAGTAAATAAATATAATAAATTGTTAAATAGAAAAAGTAAAATACTTAACGATGAAATACAACAATCTAATTTTAGATTTAATGTTTTAACCGCTATTATTTATACATTTGGTGTAATTATAATAATGCAATTATTTAATCTTCAAGTAGTAAATGGCAGTACATACAGAAATATTTCAAATACAAGGTTGTCACGTGAAGGAACAATCGAAGCCGCAAGGGGAAAGATAACAGACAGATCAGGGATAGTGCTTTCAAGTACAGTTGATAGTTTTTCACTTGAAATGTTTAAAACTAATGTCGATAATCAAATGCTTAATTCATCAATATCTTTAATGACACGTATTTTGGATGAAAATGGAGATAGATATATTAATGATTTTCCAATTGGTATAGATCCTTTTCAATTTAAATTTACAACAGAGGAAGAAATAAATGAGTTTAAGACGAAGTATAAGTTGCCTAGCACTGCATCAGCGGAAGAGGCATTTTATTTGATGAGAGATAAGTATGAGATTAATTCTGAAGATATTAATGAAATAGCACGAATTTTAGCTATAAGATATGCAATTACAACAAAAGGATATTCAAATACAAAATCAATTAAAATATCAAATAGTATTTCAAGAAATAGTGCTGTACAAATACAGGAGAGGTCTTCGGAATTATCTGGTGTAAATGTTGTTGAAGAACCTATTCGTAGATATAATGTCAATAACTCAGCATCACATATAATTGGTTATGTAAGTAGAATTAACGAGTCAAATATAAAAGAATTCGAGGCAAATGGTGATAAACATCATTATGATACAAATGATAAAGTTGGACAAACTGGTATAGAAAAGGTCTTTGAAGAATATCTTCGTGGAGAAGATGGTGTTAAGCAAATTGACATGAATGTAGATGGTTCAATTACCGGTGAGTATACAGCTCAAGAAGCAATTGGTGGTGCTTCAATAGCACTTACGATTGATGAAAACCTACAAAGGGTTACAGAGCAATCAATAGCAAATAATGTCGCAAAAATAAGAGCTGGAGGTTTTGGAATTCCATATGATGCAAATGGAGCATGTGCAGTAGTGACTAAGGTTAAAACAGGTGAAATACTTGCAATGGCCAGCTATCCAGACTATAATCCACAATTTTTCTGTGATGGAATTAGTACAGAACAATGGAACAACTACAATAATAATAAAACTACTCCTCTTAGAAACAGGTCAATACAGAATTCTTATGCTCCAGGTTCAATATATAAAATGGTTACAGCAATTTCTGCTTTACAAGAGGGAAAAATTGGAATATATGATAGAATAAATGATACGGGTCGATATTTTGTGCAAGGCGCAGATAAGGACTATAGATGCTGGTTGTTTAATGATTATGGCTATGGTCATGGACCATTAAATGTTTCAGGAGCAATCGAAAAATCATGTAATTTTTATTTCTATACTGTAGGAAGTAGAACAGGTATCGATGCAATAGATAGATACGCAAGGTATTTCGGTTTAGGAAGAAGAACAGGAGTGGAGTTACCTAATGAGAATGCAGGGACACTTGCATCTCCTGATTTGGTTAAGCAAAATGAAAATAGAAACTGGTCTGAAGCAGATACTATAATTTCTGCCATAGGTCAGAGTTACAATGACTTTACTCCAATTCAGATTGCAAAATATATATCAATGCTAGCTAATGGAGGCAAAAATATTGACTTGAGTATTATTAAAAGTGTTACTTTATCTAATGGAACACAAGTATCTGATAGTGAAATTGATGAATTTTTAGATAGAAAACTAAATAGAACAAAAGAAGAAGTTGAGGAAATAGCTATAAATCCTGAGTTTTTACAAGCTGTATTAAATGGAATGGAATCTGTTACAGATTCAGAGGGCGGAACAGCATACAAGATTTTTAAAGATTTCAACATAAGTGTTGGTGGTAAAACTGGTTCAGCAGAAGCTGGAGCCAATACTAATGCTTGGTTTGTTGGGTTTGCTCCATTTGAGAATCCTGAAATAGCAGTTGTTGTAATGGTTGAAAATGGAGGTCATGGTTATTATACAGCTGAAGTAGTACGTGATGTTATACAAGAATATTTTGGAATGAATGTAGAAAGCTTGGTAGAAGATATGTCAGCAAGTATTGAAACACAATCTATAAGATAGGGGATGTTAAAATGAGTATTATTAAAATTAATCAATCAACAGATGAAGTCATAATTAATATTGATGTTAATGCTGAAATACATGAAATAGCTGAAGAATTAGAGATGAAATTACCTAAATTGAAGAATTTTTACAAATCATCTAAAATTCCGATTAGAATAACGGGTAAAATACTAGAAGATGAAGAGCAAGAAATAATTAAAGAACTTATAGAAAATAGTTTGGAGGTTGAAGTTACATTTGATTCTGTTTCGGATCTCTTAGGGTTACATGCAATTAAGAAAACATACCAAACTGATACAGAAATTTCAGAGACTAAATATATACAAAACTCTTTAAGATCAGGTATGAAGGAAGAATTTAGAGGAAGTATAGTTGTATTTGGAGATGTTAATGCTGGGGCTGAAATTATAGCAGGTGGAAATATTGCAATTTTAGGTGCTTTGAGGGGATTGGCGCATGCTGGAGCAAATGGTAATATGAAAGCTGTAATTTCGGCAAATTCAATTGATGTAACTCAAATTAGAATATCAAATCTTGTGCGTGAAGTTGAAGAAAAAGTTGATAGATTTCCGGTTTGTAAAATAAAGAATAACACAATTGTAATAGAATAAATATTTCAAAAGATTAAACCAATAAAATTTTTAAGGGTTTAATCTTTTTATTTTCCTTTTGTAATAAGGGATACAGAACTTTAAAAACCTGTAGCCCTTGAAAAAGCGCAAAAAAATATACAAAAAAGCTTGAAAACGTTGAATTAATAAGGTATAATGAGATGGAATGGATTTTTGTATAAAAGGTAATTAAAATGTAATACAAAAATTATATTCTGGTAATAATCTAAAAAGTCAAGTACTTCTAGATGTATTCACTTTTTTTATGTGCATTATCTCTTTTATATATAGAAGGAAACTTGACTAGATTTTTTTAAATAGTAAAATAATATTAGCAATTTTGTGTAAATTGAGAATGTTGAGGAGGTTAGTTATGCAAAAAACAATGCAAAAAGTATTAATTATTCTGTTAATTTTTACATTGACTTTTGCTTATCCTGCAATCGTGACACAAACATTTGCTGCAAGTATTTTTGATAATATTTCAAAAGGCGATACTGGCAGCAACAAAGTGTTATTTGGAGCTGGTTTCGATTCCAATGTCGAATATGACAAAGGGGCCGAGACTACTTTTGATGTCAATAATAAAGATGCAGTGATAGTATTAAAGCTAAATGTTAAAGATGAAGGATACTTAAAGAATGGAAAGATTCAATTAGTTGGATCTGAAGATGGGGGAAATCCTAATTTTGTTTTGAAAACAGAAGCAAATGACTTATCTGACAAAACAGAATATGTTGAAGGTATCGAAGATAACACAATTTCATTAAAACAAATCGATTGTGGATCTGAGATATCTATTTCTGTTCCTATTGAGTATAGCCAAGAAGATATGGTTTCATTATCAAAAATTGCAAACAAGAACTATGCTTCATTCACTGGAACATATGTTGATGTTAAAGGTAATGAGAAGAGTTTATCTAAAATGACTGATCTTGAGATTAAATGGACAGATTCAAGAACTCCAAAAGTTTCAACTGAAATCGTAAAGTATATTCCATATAACAGTGGAATTATTTTACAAACTCAAATTGATGTTGATAACACAACTGAAGAGAATTCTATTCCGGTTGAAAAATCTATTGTGGATGTTGATATCCCAGAAATAGATGGAAAAAGACCAACAGAAGTATCTGTAGTTGCAACACAATTGAATGGAACAAATGGAACTTCAAATGAAACAGTTAAATTTGATAACAATAGCTACAAAGTAGAAGACAATAAATTACACATCGAAGTAGAAAATGAAGAGCAATCATATAAGCCAGAAAAAACAGTTATTAACGATTTAGTTGATGTTTCTGAAGAAGTTGTTGAAGAGCAAAGAGTATACAATGGTTCAGGAAAAGATACATATATAGTTACATATACATATACTGATACACAGGCAGAAGTAGGCACAAAAATTGGTTATAAAGTAATTGCTGAAAATGACTTTTATGGTGATGCAGAAAGTACTTCAAATACAGTAGATTATGAGTATTCTCTTGAAGACAAAGTTGGTGAAATAGTATCTGCTAACATGGTTAATAATACTAACGACTTGTCAAAGAGTTATTTGTATTTAAATCACTATAATGGTGGTGAGTATATTATCAATATAGAAACAAAAGCTGTTATTAATGTTTCATATTGTGATATCGTAAACTCTATTACTGTTAATGATGCAAGTACTTATTATACAAATAAAGATGATTCAACAAGACCAACAGAGGATTTTGTATATGAATCAATTTCAGTAACTAAAGAAGCTGTTGATAAATTCATTGGAGACGAGGGAAGAATTAAAGTCTTAGATGAAAACAATAATGAAATTGGTCGTATCAATAAAGAATCAGAAGTTGATGAGAATGGAAATGTTGTTATATACTTCGAAAATCCAATAAAAAAAGTTAACTACAACATTAATGGTATTGTTTCAAATGAAAACTTAATTATAAGTGAAAATAGAAGAATGGTAAACAATATCGAAAGCTCAGATGCAGTTAAGCAACTTAAATCTGTTAGTTTTGAAAAAAACGTAGTTGCAAATTACACATATGTTAGCCAAGATGTTGAAATTGGAAAAATAACAACCTCAACAAATTATATAGATACAGTTACTAAAGCTAATTTAGTAATTGATAGAGATAGTTTATCAACATTATCTAAAAATGAAAATGTTGAAATGAGAATTGAATTAAATAATGATTCAGAAGAATCAGATGTATATGGTAATTCATCATTCCATATTCAAATGCCAGAGGACATTGTTGATATGAAGATTACTAATGCAGCAATTGCATATGGTGAAGGTCTTGATATCAGTAATGCTAACGCATATGAAAAAGATGGAAGAGTATTTATCGATATAGATCTTGCAGGACAACAAACAATGTTGAACTCAGGTGTATTATCTAATGGATGCAATATTGTATTAAATGCAGATATTGACCTAGATATATTTACACCAAACAAAGATCAAGAAATTAAATTATCATATAAAAACGATAAAGCTTCTGCATATGAAGATAATAAAGATCATGGTGAAGCAGTAGCAACAGTAAACTATTCATCACCAACAGGATTGGTTGCGGTAAATGCAATTAAAGGTTTTGATGGAAAAGATTCAATGATAGCATCAGTAAATCAAGGAACTTCAAATGCTGATATTCCTGTATTTGCTGGAGAAACAACTGCTACATCAAATATTCATGTCATGAATAATAATAAAAATTCAGTATCTAATATAGTAATACTTGGTAGAATTCCTTTTAAAGGAGTTAAAGATATAGCAACAGGTGCCGAATTAGGAACAAATGTTGATACCAAATTATTAAGTAAGATAACAACACTTGATGGAAATGATGATGATTTCAAATTTTATTATTCAACAAATGGTGAGGCAACAAAAGATTTAAATGATGCTGCAAATGGTTGGAAAGAAAATGTAGAATCACTTGATGATATTAAATCATATTTAATAGTGCCAGTAGATCCAAACTATAAGATGGAAGCTTCTGAAGCAATAGCATTTAAATATGATTACTCAATCCCAGCTAATTTAGAGCATAATGCTAAAATATATGGTACATTTTTAACATATTTCACAAATAATACAGAAGTTGCTAGCGTAGAAGAAACATCTACACCAGATCCAGTAGGATTAACAACTGGAGAAGGACCACAATTAACAACTTCTGCAAAAATAAATAATTCTGATGAAGAAAAAATTCAAGTAAGACAATATGAAGAAATAAGATATACCATAAGTGTAAAAAATGATGGAGTAAAAGAAGTAAATAATACAAAAGTTAGTGTTAATACTCCACAATATTTAACATTTACAAGAGTAGAATCACAAGTAGAAGGATTTACTGAAGAAACAAATGGAAATAACAATATAGTAACAATTCCAGTATTACCAGTAAACTCTACTGCTGAGGTAACATATGTATTTAAAGCAACAGGTGATTCTTCAAAAATAGGACAAGATAGTGTACTAAGTACATCAATTAATGCTGTAGTTACAGCTGATAGATTAGAAAAACAAATTGATATTAATACAAAATCAATTGATATTAATCAAGCTGAAATAGAAATTGACTTTACTTCAGAATTTGGAAATATTATTTTTGAACGAGGCACACAATATGAATTTAAATACAATGTAGAGAATTGCAAAGACGAAGTAATGAATAATTTAGTAATTACAATGAAAGTTCCAGAAGGCTTTGAATATGGAAAATCAAGTTTCTACGCTAAATATGTAAAAGATGGCTCTGAAAAGTATGTTGATGATGGTGAAGGGTTACTTTTATTAGATAAGAATACAAAGACATACAATAATGAAGGTGAGGGTAAATATGATGAGGTTTCTAGAACAATAGAGATTACAATACCAAAACTTAATGGTAAAGATTATGCAAGCATAACAATTACACTAATTGGTGGAGAAACATCTGATGGATTGTTAAAAGAAAGAAAAGAAGTATATATTGAAGCAAGAGCAGATGGAACAGAAAACTACACATCAGAAGTATATACATTTGAATTAGGAAGACCAGAACTTGAAATTGTACAAAAAACAAGCAATACTAACACATATGTTGAACAAGGAAATCCATTAGCATATATTTTTGAAATTAAGAATATTGGAACAGCAGAAGCTAAAAATGTTACATTAGAAGATGTGTTGCCTGATGGATTAATCACATCAGATACAAAATATACAATTGGAGAGTATACTAAAACAGATTATGTTACAGAAAGCGGTAAGATATCTGTAAGTGGTGATTTAGCTGCTGGTGAGACAATGCTTGTATCTGTTAATACAATTGTAGATAGTCTTGATGGATTAAAAGAAAAAACTATTGAGAATTATGGTAGTGTAAGTGCTGATAATCTTAATAGTAAGAATTCAAATGTAATAACACATATTGTTGAAGAGTCAAAAACACCATTTACATCAACAATTGAAAATGAGTATCAAGCCAATATTCCAAGCGTTGGAGCTGGTAATGTTAGAAGACTTTCAAATGATGGATTGTCTAAATCATACAAAATAAATGGTATAGCATGGTTAGATGAAAATAAGAACGGAAAAAGAGATGATAATGAATCTAAATTAAGTAATATTAATGCTAGATTGATTAATTCAGATAGTGGAGAGATTGTTAAAACAACAACCACAGACTCAAAAGGCTTATATGAGTTTTCTGGAATAACAAAAGGTAATTATATAATACTATTTGAATATGATACAGTAACATATGCACCAACAACATATAAAGCAGAAGGTGTATCAAATAATGTTAATTCAGATGTAATTTCTACTCAATATGATGTTGATGGTAAGACTGCAAATGGTGCAGTAACAGATGTTATTTCATTATCAACAGTTAGTTTATCAAATGTGGATATCGGTCTTGTTTATGCAAGAACATTTGATTTGAGTGTAAATATGACTGTATCAAAAGTAATGACATACAATGATTCTATAGATAAAATGACAACGTTGAATTTCAAAAATGAAAAATTGGTTCAAGTGCCAATTAGATCAAAATATATTAACAATACTACAGTATATATCGAATATCAAATAACAGTTAAAAACGAAGGCGATGTTATTGGATTCGCTAAAGAAATTGTAGATTATATGCCAGAGGATATGAATTATAATTCATCAATGAATAGTAATTGGTATACAGGATCTGATGGTAATCTATATACAACACAATTAGAGAATACAGAAATTAAACCAGGACAATCTGCTTCAGTTAAGTTAGTACTTGAAAAGAAAATGAATTCAGAGAATACTTCTGGAATAGTAAATAACCAAGCTGAATTAACAAAAGATTATAATATATATGGTATATCTGATGTTAATTCAAAGGTTGGAAATAAGATTCAAGGTGAAAATGATTTAAGTAGTGCAGATGTATTAATAACAATTAATACTGGTGGTACATTAATTTATATTTCAGTTATTATTACAACACTTATAATTGGTGCTACTATGGTATTCTTAACATATACAAAACTGGTAAATTCAAAGAGAAAGGGAGGTGTTTAATATGAATAAAGAAGTTAAACAACTATTAATTAAATTAGCAATAATTGTTGGCGTTATTATATTAAGCGCCTTTGTAACAACATCATTTGCTTATTTAGTACCAAATCATGGTGATGTTAGTACAAGTACTAATTTGCCTAGGGGTGTAGGAGACTACTATACAACTTCACTACTATCATCAAAATATGGTATGTGTAGTCGTAAACATTCACCTGTTGAAGATAAAGATACATATGTAGGTGGAACGGGTGGTGGATATGATACACCAGCAGCAGAAAAAGCAGCTATAGAAGCTGGAATATTGGGTTCTCCACAATTTCCTGCTACTGTGTATTGGGGATGGAATGGTTTAGGTGGAGGTATACCATTTAATGTTAGTGCAACAGTAGATATGATATGGGGAGAATTAACAAAACCAAGTTTCGTAGGTTCTCATGTTATACAACTTACCTATCCAAATCCAGCTAATATGTCAGTAGAAATATATGATCCAAACTTTGCCTCTCTATATCCTCTAGGTTTCGACAGTGTTACTGTTGGACAATTATCAGAATTTGAGTACACGCCAAATTGGCAACAATCAGGTGGTTTGGGATCTGATGATTTAAAAGTGGAAATAGTAAAAAAGACGGGATATCTTGATAAAGATATAACAGCTACTATTCATACTGGTACTGGGAATCCTTTATTAGGTAATACTCCCAAAACAATTACATCTCAAATTAAGGCAAAAGATTTTTTGCAAGGAATATGGAGAAAAATAATATCATATACTGAAGATACTCCACTTTATACCACAACGCTAGGAGAAGCACATAAAATAGATTTACACAAGTATGCGAAAAAAGATGTTGATGAAACAGTATTTGAATATATATATTCAGAAGCTGACGTAAGTAGTGATCATCAACCTCATTCACCAGTACAATTTGCTAACTGGATGGCATTAGGTCAATCTCATCCATATGGCAATGGTGAAAAATTATATCATGATGTAGGTAATGCAATTTATCAAGAAGGTAAGGCATATTCAAAGTTTTTAGAAGCAACCAAGGGTGAATTAAAAAAAGATTTTATAGATGTTAAAGAAAATGATAAAATTCTTCCGGTTGAAGTTAAAAGCGATAAGGAAGGAAACTTCATTGTAGGCCCATTTGCTATAGAATATACAGAGTGGGGAATTAATGGCGGACGTGGTTGGGCACAATTTGCAGGTATATATGATGCAAATGTAACAACTAATGATAAGCCAAATGGTTTAAAAGAAGATGAGTATGAGTTTATCTATTCTAACGACAAAAGAACAACGGATAATTTAGTTAAACCACAGTTTCCACATAGTAAAGAAGCTTTCTATATAAAGATTAAAAAAGCTGATAATAGAACAGAGTTTAGAGGGGTCGATTTTAAATTTAGATATTTAAATGTCGAAGCTAGTGCTGTAGAAATTGAGGAAGAACTATATTATTATGAATGGACTGTAGGTGAAGATTCAGATAGTTATTATTTACAGGGTAAACAATACAAAAAGGCCGTACAACAAGCACAAGATATTGACTTCCATGGTTCTAGATCATATATGACAGATGATTTACACTATAGTATGTATCCAGTTCATTTGACTTTAGTAAAACATATTGCAAATGAATTAGATGGTGGAAATCAATTAATTGATGGACATAACTTTGATTTAGGAAAAACATACAAATTCCAAGTTTCATTACATGCTACTAGAGAAGATGCAAAAACAGGAAATAATCCATTATGTTCATATGAAATAAACTTAAAAGATGATCAATCAGAATCTATTACACAATATTTTAAAGATCCAAAATATTTTAATGATGGTGTAGATATTCCATATTACAGAGTTGTTGAAACAGATAAAGCAGATGCTGATTCAGCTCCAAAATTCATGGTAAATAATGGAAGTGGTGAGTTTTCTGAAAAAATCAATACAGAACCAATTGAGAATGCCGAATATGGTATATATGGTAGATGTTTCGAAAATAGATCTGTATCTGTTGCATGTTACAACTACTATAAAATTCATGGTGGTCAACTAGTTCTTACTAAAGAATTAAGTGAACCAGCTGTAGAACAAGAAGTTTATAAATTAAAAGTTTCAATAATAGATAATGCAAATAATATATACACAGATAAATCAAGTCCTTTAGAGAAAGAAATTGAATTAAGAGTTGCTCCAGGACAAAGAGAAGCAGATTTTTATATTGATGATAACTTAATTGGACGTGACTACATATTTACATATTACTGGAGAGGAGATGCTCCATCATATAAGATTACAGAGCAAGCAAATGATAAATATAGAGTATCATTTGAAAAGAATGGTGATGGCGTAAAAGTAAATGACGAAATAACTGGCAAATTCGATAATTATTTAGTTGACTCAAAAGGCAATATTATAGTGGACGGAAATGGAAATCCAAAAGAGGAGATTTTCTTCGATAAAGATGTTGTAGATGTACTTAATAGTCGAGTAAATAGTAAAATTAGAATTGACAAAGTTTCTGAACCAGAACTAGAGGTCGGAGATGAAAAGACATATCTATTTAAGGTTAAAGTAGGAACAAAATATGATATAGATGTAGATATAACATTAGAAAATCATCCTGATAAGCCTGGATTTAATCCTGAAGATGCAAAACATAAATTGAGTCCAGTATATGATATTGTATTAGATAATAAAAATGGTGATCCATATGTTATAGCAGAGTTCCCAAATGAAGAATCAAGACTTAAGGGAGAAAATGGTACAATTGTTTCTGAAGGTATATTGACAGAAGAAGATGGAAATGATGAAACGAAGTTTACAAAAACAGCAACTAACGTACAAAAACCTAAAGAAATCGAATATATGATAAGAAAAACATTTAAGGATGATAATATTCCAGAAGATGATTTAGTATTTACATTTGATACAAAAGCAGATCAAAAACGTATAGTTGATGGTGCTGAACAAATGGTAGAAATCAGTCATGACGAACTTAAAGCATCAAAAGATAGTAATTGGGAGACAGAAAAAGCTAGAGTAGCTTGGGCATATGGAACTGAAACTCCAATAATCACAATTAAAGAGGCTCAAGATCAAAGATATTTTGTTAACGGATTTAATATTATTAGAAGAAGCACAGGTGAAGTTGTAAATACTCTTGGAACTGATGATTACACAATTGATAGTCAAACAGGAACAATAGTACTTAAACAAAGTGGTGTTAATAAATTATTAGATGAAATCAATAAATCTGAGAATAAAAATGATATCGAATTCATTTTTGAAGTAGTTAATAAAGTTGGAGATATTCCAATCAAAATAGTTATTAACAAAATGATAGAAGGTATTAATCCTGATAATCCAAATGAATATCCATTTGAATTTCAAATAGATGTTAAATATCCAGGTAGAGAAGTTATTTCAGAAACAGTAATAGCATCTAATAAAAGAACAGCTGAGAAGGTAGTTATCTGGAAAGGAGATCAAGAACCAGAATATATTGCAATATATGAAATTGCAAAACAAGGTTCAAAACTAACAGGATTATTAGTTAATGGAGAAAAACAAGATCTTCCAACGGTTGATAACGGAAAATATTTACTTAAAAAGCTTGAAGGTATTACTGTGGCTGATACAGAAATATTAATAGATGCAACTAATAAAACAAGTAATCAAGGCTCAGTTGATATCGAAAAAATACTAGTTGATAGATTTGGAAACAAGCTGGATAGTAGTAAGGTATTTAGTTTCAACGTTAAAAAAATAATTAATAGTAATATAGTTGAAGACAAAAAAGTTGAAATAAAAGCTGGAGAGAATTATCCATATGCAGCTACATGGGAAAGCGGAGAAACAGCAGAATTCGAGATTTCTGAAGTTGCTATAGATGGATATGCAATTAAGAATATTGATGTTACTCCAAACGACGGAATTGAAATTAACAATGGTGTTGTTAGGGGTAAATTTGCAGCAAATAGTACAATTAAAGTAACCTATACAAACGAAGAAGTAAAACCATTAGAGGGAACTATTGTAATCAAAAAGAAAGTAGTATCTACAACAGGTGCTGCAATACCACAAGATTATAATAGAAAATATGCATTCACATTAAAAGTAAATGGTGAAGTTGTTAAGAACGATATAATACTTGGAGATGGAGAATCATATAGATATAGTACAAGTTGGGATTCTAATAAAGCAGCTCCATCATATGAGGTATTTGAAAATGATACTACTCCAAGATCAATTACTAAAAATGGTGAGAATGTTGATGTAGAAAGCAATGGAAAAGTTACAGGAAGCTTTATTGAGAATAGTACTATTGAATATGAATATACAAATGGTGAAGATGTGAAAATTGGAAAATTATCTTTAACCAAAAAATTGACATCAGATTCAATGGATATTAATGAAGATTTCTATTTCAATATAAAAATTGATGGTAAAGATTTACCTCAAGCTGTTTTAAAGGCAGGAGAAACATGGGAATCAGAATATTATACATGGATTGGAAATGTTGGCCCTGAATTTGAAATTACAGAAGAAGAAACAAAGAATTCTACATTTAAGAGGTATACATGTAATATAAGCGGTACACGTACTAGTGGAAGAACTATTACTGGAAATCTTGTTCCAATGGATTCAATGAATATTCCAAGTGTTCAAGTAATATGTGAAAACGAAACAAATATGCATAATGCCTTAGTTAAGGTTACTAAAAAAGGAATTGTAAATACCGTTAAGAATATTTCAGAAGAAGTAATGTACAAAGATTATAATGGTAAAGGCTTTCAAGTAGATGTATCAATAGTGTATAGCAAGGGTGATTTCTTTGTTGGAAATAATTTAAGGGATGCTGAAAGTGAAAGATATACACCTGAACATGGTTATAAAAAAAGAATTACATTAGATGTAGCTGATATAGCTAATCGCAAGACTATTACTTTACCTAAAGTTTGGTGGTATGGAGATGACCAAGAAGGTCCAAAAGTTATAGTAAATGAAGTATACATGCCAGAAGGTTGGGAATTACTAAATTATAATAATAACAATGTTGTTTTAAAACCTGACACAGAAAATGAAATTATTGTTGAGAATAAATGGGGTAAAACTTCGCTAGTTATGCCAATGGGTGGTACAGTTTGGATTGATGAATTACCAGACGAGAAAAATCCACAATTAGATGGTATGATGGATCCAAATAATGAAGTTGGTGTTCCAAATGTTGGTGTTGTAATAAAACGTTACATAGTAAAGAGTACTAATGGAACAGAACAAATAATAAAAGATGATGGTTATGCAAAAGTATATGATATAGATGGAAATGAAGCAATGAATATATTCCCACTATATACTGATGAAACTGGTAGATGGGACGTTAGATATCTTGAGATACCAGGTGTAATACCACAAGAAACTGGCAATACTATAACTGAAGTTAAATATGCAGTTGAGTATGTTTATGATGGTTATAACTATGAACCAACAAAATATATTGCAGGATTCGATGATGGACAACCTGATTCAAGAAAAGCATCTGATTACTATTTACATACATCTCCAGCTGATAAAAATGCGATGGGTAATAGAAATGACCTTATTAACAAATCTTTTGCATTAGATAGAGAAGATTCAAGAACAGCATTTAATAGTCAATTTAAAATTATAAGTGGTGATAGCCAAATTGCTTCAGATAATTCAACAGCAGGTTACGCACTTGGTGGAGCAGATGGTAAAACAAAAACAGAATTAAAATATAAAGGAACTCAAGTTACAAATGCTCAAGGCGGTACAAGTTTAGTATCTGAGTTAGTAACAACAGATAGTCAAGGCAGAGTATTAGAACCATATCAAGTTACTGCGTGTACATTGTTTAACGCATCTAATCCTGTAGGAAAACCTTTGGGTACATTACAAACAGCTGGTTTAGCATATCCATTTGATATGAACTTTAACGTAGCGTTGGTATCAAGGAGTATTAAAAAAGGTGATGTTTATGTTGCTACTGATCCATATTTAAGAAATATTAACTTAGGATTGGCTCGAAGAGATGATGCAGATATAGAAGTAACTAAGGATGTGACAGGCGCTAAAGTAATAGTAAATCAAACTTTAAAAGAATATCAATTTAGCAAACTTCACAATATTTTAGTTGGTGATAATGCAATAAATATTAATATTGAATCTAGTGATGATGAAACAATGACATATAATCTAGGCTTATATAAGACTGATTATTATTATAGAGCACAAGCATATGCTACAAACGCTGATGTATACAATGGATTGAAAACATTCTATAAGACAATTCATAATATTCAAGAAGATTTCGAAAAATTGATGAATCTACAAGCTTATGTTACATACACAATAAGAGTAAGAAATTCATCACCATCTGAGAAATATGATGTTGGTGTAAGATCAATTATGGATTATTCCGATACATCTCTAGAGCTTGTAAAAACTAATGTAAGTAGCTTTATAAAAGATGAAACCGGTTCATCTGCTGGAAGTATGATTACTGTAGCTGAAGCTCCACATTATCAACTTAAAAATGAAAATGAAACGCATGAAATACAAATAATAGATAGTGGTAATAATACAGTTTCTAATAACACGTATACAACAATTAGAGATGAAGCAACATCTAGAACATATAATAGAACTGAAATGAGATTTGCTGGTAATGGAATTAGACTAGAGCCAAATCAATATGTTGATATTTTTGCAACATATAGATTAAAGAATTATAGTGAAGATTCATCAAGACCATTATTAGAAGAGTATGAATCAGTTAATACTAACGCTATTGATGCTGATGGTATTGAACTTGGTAATAAAGCAAATATAGCAGAACTAAAAGCATATTCAGTATTTAAAGCTACATCAGATTCATCTAAGAAGGGTAAGATGTATGCAGGTAAACTTGACAAAGATTCAGCTCCTAATAATATTGATATAATTTCTAGAAATAATAAAGCATATTATGAAGATGATACATATGCAGCACCATTTGTAAATGTTCAACTAGAGAATAACAATCCAAATACAGTAACAGGTACTGTTTGGGAAGATAATGAAATTATGGGTGATTCACAAACTAAAGGTGTAGCACTTGGTGATGGCGTTTATAATGCAGCTGAAGAATTTACTATTGAAGGAATGAACGTAGAGCTAGTTGAAAAAATACAAATTCCTGTTGGTGAACCTAATGCAGATGGAAAATATACTAATTATTATGAATACGATTTCACATGGCCTGAAAATTATGATGTTCAACATAATACAATAGTTAATCCTAGAGATATTAAAGAAGGTGATACAGTTGAAGCTACAAAGAATACATTAAAATCATTAACTGGATTTGATTCAACTATTTCATCTGCTGAAGATGGAGTATATAAATTTGAAAATGCTCCAAGCGGAAATTATATTGTTAGATTCCATTATGGTGATAACAATGGTGGATATACTGGTAAAGAAGTATCATTTGCATCAGCAACAAACTTAACTGAAGGTGATGTATATAAATTCCCACAAGGTGGAGATAATATGAAATCTTCTAGAAATGTTGAAGGAACTAATACTTCAGCTTATGATGGAGATAAATTGCCAGTAGTGTATAATGGTCACGATTTTAAATCAGCATTATATGCTTTAGATTTAAATGCAGAGTGGTTGAATAATAGTGAGCCAGAGAATATTTCAAAGGCTGCTGATTCACAAGCTAGAAGACTAGAAGTAATTAACAAGTCAAGAGTGTTAGTAAATGCTAATACAACAGTTCTAGCAACTGCAAACGAAAGATCAAGCGAATCTCTAAATCATGATAAATTGTATGATGAGTATAGAATGTTTGCTGATACACCAAAAATTAAGTTTGATGGAAAAACAAATGTATTTAATAATGTTGGTTTTGGTATAGTAGAAAGACCAGAAACAAGATTAGTATTAGATAAAGAAATTGAACAATTAATAATTAGAGATAATAATGGACGTGCATTAATTGAGATTGATTACGATATTAACTACTCTAATGAGGGTGTAATAGAACAATTAAGTGATGGTTCATTTATGTTAAAAGATCCATCATTGGCAGTTACTATAAATGACGAAAAATCATTTGGAACAGAATATTTACAATCACTAAACAAAGTAGAGAATAAATATGGCTTTTTAAATACTGGATTTAATTCAGGTGTACAAAACTTTAGATATATTGTTTATGATACATCAATGGCTCAATCATTAACTTTAGAAACTACATATAGAATAACAGCACTTAACCTAGGTCAAGCAGATAGAACTTCTGTAGTATTACAAGATATGAATAGTGCAGATATTAATGCAGTTGCTCAAATATTAAAAGCTAATAAATTTAATGGTGAGAATAGAACATTTGATGGTGAAGGATATGGAGCATATAAAGTTGTAGGCAATGAATTTAAGAATGGTGATAGAAATATAACAACAATAACAAATAGATTCACTGATATTTTAGGTAATACATATTATAAAGGTGATTTTGGTAATGATATTATTGTTAAATCTAAAGTTGGTCAAGTAATTGACTATGTAGATAATACTCTTGAATTTGATCAAAGTATTAATACAGCTTTAGATGGAAGCTGGACTTCTACTACTGATGATTACTTATATCATAATGATGTAGTTGATAAATCATTATTTGAGACTGTAAATTACAACTTATTACAAGGTGATGCAGCTACTTCTGAAATGAGATCTAAGATTGTAGATAAAGATGGAAAATATTATGATAGTAATAATAAACATAATTTAATCCTATCAGTTACAAATGTAGATAGCACTTCAGTAAATAATGCAAACCCTACATTCTTACAAGAAATGATAGTACCAACAGTAAATGCAGAAGGAAAAATAGAATTTACAAATCCATCTGGAGAAAGAAATGAAGGTAATGAATTAATGTTTAATTCACTTAGTGCTATTGCTTTAAAAACAACAAGTTCTATGGATGGAGAGAAAGATGATTTAATATTTGATAATATTGCAGAAATTATTAGATATGAGAATAAAGTTGGTAGAAGAACAACAACAACAGTTGCAGGTAATGCAGATCCTAGAGGAGCATATACATATGATGGTAAAACAACTAAACTAGGAGAGTTTGCAGGAGCATTAAATGAAATTGACGCATCAGCAACAGAGATTATAACATTCTCTAACCCATATGGTGTTAGTGAAAAAGCTAAGTATATAACTGAAATTACAATTGGTGTATTTAGCGCATTAGTTATAGTTGCAGTTGGTATAGTAGTTGTAAAGAAAAAGGTACTTTAATAGAGTAATCTAATTTGGATTTATAAAGATGGTAATTCATTGAATTACCATCTTTTTTTATTAAAATTAATTGAAAAGCTAAAAACATTTCTATAAAATTTTTTATTTGGCAAATTATGAGCTTTTTTAGAAATGTGTCTTGCATTCAGTTTGTGGGTGTGCTAGAATGACCTTGATAACACAATTATAAAATATATAATGGACGCAAGAGAAAGGAGGCAAAGTTATAAGACAGGACATCCATTAAGAATAACAAAGAATAATGTAGCTTGTATACTTGTGTTCTGTTAATAGGGTGAGTAATTTCATTAGATTAGCAGTAACGTCTACCATAGGAGGGGACAAAATGAAACGGAATTATTTCAAATATTTAGCCCTTGTGTTGTCCTTCCTTGTGCTTGTTTGTTCAAGCGTACACGTGAGGGCCACAGAATTTGGTGACAAAGATCCTAACCAAGTCAATCCAAGATGGTTTTTGGGTGGACCTAAGGAAACGGTTACCACTACTGAAGGGGATAGAAGGTTGGTTTCAAAGAGTGCTGCAGATGCATATTATAAATATGCAGCATTTATGAGAGAAGAATATGGTGTAATTATCTTGATTAAAGATACATATATGCCAACACTTGACACAGATTTTAGTGTTGCACCAAATATGCTTCGGGATGAGGATACCTTTAGTGCATTTGATGTGTGTATTAGGCAGGATGATACATTGTATGATACCGTAGAATCACTTGAAGGAAAGTCTGAAATATTGATTAAGATGCATGAAAATCTTGAGCAATTTGGATTTGTTCTTCGCTATCCCAAAGGTAAGGAGAATATTACTGGTCATGATTATGATCCATTTCATATCAGATTTGTTGGATCACGGGATTCGGCAAAAAAGATTAATGAATATGGCTCACTCGAGGAGTATCTGGAAAGATAGCATGATGACGTAGGCGTCAAAAGAGGGGAAGCGTTGCTTCCCCTCTTAATTTATAAATTTAACAATTCTTTCATAGATAAGTTATTTTTAAATAGTATTGTAATAATAGCAAAAGAATAAAATATGTATTTGCGATATATAAATTTAAAAAAATTTTTTCTACTCACTCATCGATTTGAGAGAATTTTAAAAAAAAGTGTCTTGCATTCAAATTTTTAGTATGCTATTATGACTTCGAAAGCACGATTATAAAATATATAAAGAACGCAAGAGGAAGGAGGAAAGTTATGAAGTAAGGCTTTGTGTTAGACATCATTTAACTGTAACTGATAACTTCGTTCTGTTAATACAATTGAAAAATTTCATTGAGTTAACAGGATGTCTACAGGAGGAGACAAATGAAAAAGCAGAAATTTTTCAGGTTTTTCGGTTTGTTGTTGTCCTTCATTTTATTCGTTGGTGCGAGTATACCCGTAAAAGCAACAACAAGAACCGAGAATAAACCCAACACTGAACCAGTTACAACACTGGTTGGAAAAAAAGAAATGTCTGAGAATGCGGCTGAAGCTTATTACGAGCTGGCTGCATACATGCGGGAGCAGTATGACATAATCATACAGATAAGAGATTGCTCCACGTGCACTGAGTATTATGGTTGGTTGGATGATCAGTACATCTTTGATTTTCCTAAGGTTCCTTTGTGGGTTGAAGAGAAGGAGAAGAATTCTCAGCTCGATGTCCCGAAGATTCCCTGGTGGATCGATGATGAAAACACCAATACTGCATTGGATCTTTATGTGATCGTTGGAAATGAGGTTTTAAACAGCGGACAGATTAAAAATAAACGCTACATACTTAAGCCTCTTCATGAGAGTTTGACCAGATTCGGTTTTATTCTTCGATATCCTGAAGGAAAAGAAGATGTCACTGGTCACAAATATGATCCACTTCACATAAGGTTTGTTGGCAGCAAGGAAACTGCTGATTTGATAACCCAAAAGGGAACACTGGAAGAGACTTTTAACGTGAATTGATAAACTGTTTGTAGACGTCGAAGAGGGGGTACGGTATGTACCCCCTCGTTTCTTTTTTATATTATTAGAATGAAAAAAGAAACATAGATATTTGATGTAAATTATAAATATGGTCTTTTTCTTTTAAAACTATTGTTATTTTAATTGAAGTATAATAAAATGAGTAACAATAAAAGATGTAGAAATGTGTCATGAGGTGACAAGGATGTTTCATAATATTTCA
>AUXO011091664.1_pt1 | contig 37718 bp, 53 predicted proteins | sample 768731 | NCBI WGS metagenome assembly AUXO01 (sample SAMN02715735, study PRJNA202380) | gut metagenome | biome: sheep rumen | host: Ovis aries | place: New Zealand: Palmerston North | reverse complement strand
CCATTAACATAATCTCCAACTTCTATTAAATCTATTATGTTTGGACTTGATTTGATAATATTATTGTCAGCCCAATTACTATACATACTAGGTTTGTTATACCTAAATATTTCTTTTTCATCTTCATCAAAAATATTATCATTATCAAACCATAAATCTTCGCCACAACTAATATCAATTATTTTTGCTATTCCATATTTAGTTCTAACATAATCTCCTACTTTCATTATTTATCTCCTTTCAAACCATACATACATTGATGTTGATTATGTGCAGATAAATCTTCTATATAAACGCCACCATTTTCTTCACATATTTGTCTATCAGTTTTAAAACCATTTTGCCAACTATTTACAAATACTATTAAAATCATTCCACCTACCATTATTACAAATAATAATATAAACCATAGTGTTTCTTTTTTATCTTCACTCATTATTACTCACCTTTGCTTTCTAAAATATCATTAATAGGTTTTATCACTTGTAAATAAGTTAAATATTCATATTCTTGTTTCCAAACTTTTTCTCTTTGCCAAAACCAATGTGCATTTATATATTGCATTACATTTATACAAAATCGTGCTTGTTTTAAACTCCAACAACCATCATAGGCTCTTTCATTACACCATTTTTTAAAATCTTTATATGACATACTTATTCCCCTTTGCTATATCTTTTATCAAAATCATATATTTCTTCTAAATTTAAATTTTTTAATAGATTTCTTAAATTGATAGTATATTCATCATCTAATTTATACCCACTATCTAAATAAGATAATATTTCTTCGTTTAATACTTCTTGCAATATATCTAAATCTTCTTTATCTAACATATCTTATTTCTCACCTTTGCTTTCTAAATCTTTAAGTTTGTATTTTAATAACTCTTGTTGCAATTTAATTCTTTCTTTTAGACTTTCTTTATACCTATTTTTAAGTTCCAACCTTTTATTTAATTCAGTAAATTCTTTATATACTATATATTGACTTTGCCAATCAGGATTATCTCCTAAATCAACACCTATAATTTGTATTTCTTCGTTTGGATTAAACATACTTATTCATCTCCTTTGATTTTAAGATAATCTATTAATTGATTATATTTACACTCTAAACTTACAATACATTTATGAATATCGTGATAAACTAATTTATAATTATTTTCTCTTACTATGTTTTGTGTTTCTTCATATAAATCTAATTTTTCAGGTATTTTCTTTTCTTCTTCTAGTATTTCTACTTCATCATTTAAAATGTCAAATAAATAATAATCAGTATTTAAACATATATAAGTATTATCGTGATAATATCTACAATAACCATGTTCTTTATCGTGATATTCATAAATATTATTATTAAACTTTATTTTTGGTAATTTACCATCTTTAATCATTCCTAGTAATTCATACATTGTTATTTTCATATTCTATTTACACCTGACTTTCTAAATTAATTATTTGTTCTATAACATTTTTACATTCTTCAATTATTTCTTGTGTAGTCCATTTTTTTCCTTTTGTTTGTAAAAATTCAGGCATTGACTCTTCATAACCACAATAATCATCACAATGTGCATAATCCCAACCTATAAACCAAGAATTGTCTAATTTAGTATTTTCACTTGTATATAATTCGCTTCTACCATAAGTTAATCCATAATGACACATTATATCTATATCATTATAATTTTTGCCATACAAATTGCTTTTTTTAGGTATTTCAACATAAGCAGTAGGATGTGTTCCTAAATTTAAAATATAGTAATGATAGTTTTTATAAATATCATTATGTAACAATTCTATTTTTCTATCTTTTTGATAAATCATTTCTTTCATAATCTAATTCACTTCACTTTTTATAAAATATCTTAAATTTTTAAAACAATGTTTATTGTGTACTATATCTATTGGACTTGCTATTTCTTCTCTAGTCATATCTGTTAGTGGATTATATACGATGTATACTGTTCCTGTTTCTAGCTTTAATACTTTATCTTTCTTTATTTCTTTATAATATTTTTTTAAATGATTTAATTTTTCTGTAGGTTTTTCCATTTTTATATCATCGTCCTTTTGTATATAGTTTTCAATTTATAAAGACATAGTACTTTTACATATCTTTTTATTTCTATAATGTCATATCTAAAACCAAGTGCAGGATTTTGAAAGTTTTCATTAAAATATTCCTTATATTGTCTTGGTTTATTAACATAATTAATTCTTCCGCTTCTATATACAACCATATCCCCTTTTTTTATTTCATTTACTGTCTTAATCATCTTTCCTCCTGCTTGTCCAAATATTCTTTTAGTTTTGGATCATATTCTGCTAACGCTTTTAAACAATTTTTATAATTGCTATAATTTATATTATTTTTCTTCCAAAGTTTATAATATGCTATTGTCATTACTATGCTGTATGCTATTAGTAGTTCTATCACTTTTTATCCTCCATAAGATTCTAAATAATCATATATTGTTGTTTGTTTATATTCTTCCTGTATTTTTATTGTTTGTTTATCCGCATCACATTCACAGCTAAAACCCTCTGAATAATATTTATCTAAGTCATCTATACTCCAACTTCTTTGTTCTAAAAACATATATTTCCTCCTATCTTGTATCTATCTAAATATGTTATGCCTACTGCATATGCACTCCATATATCTGCTTTAAATCCATAAAACCACCCTGGATTTTTCTTTGTACCAACAATTCCAAATCTATCTATTAATGCTTGCCTAATATTACTATCTTTAGCTTTAAGGTTTCCACATATATTCAATTTTTCTTCTTTTCTGTATATATATTCATAATCTGCACATTGTCTTGCTTGAACGAATCTTCCGATCCATACACAAGTTTCAAATACTTCTTTTCCGACAGGCATACCGAACGATTGAACCATTTCAACCACTAATAACTTATAGTCTGATTCTAATAACTTCATTAATATTTGTTCATTGGATATTTTCCCAAATTCAATAGGTTTATATGTTTCTTTATCTATTAAGCAATATGCACTTTCTATATTTCCTGGATCTATTGCTAGTATCATATTTACACCTCTTTATAAGTAATAATCTTCTAATGTTGGTATTCCGAGTTGTGATGCCCATTTTAATATTATTTCAAGTAGTTCCGACATTTCTTTTGTATTCATCTTAGAGCTTCCTATAAAACACTTATAAACTATCATTTTCTTGCCTTTATATATTTCAGGTCTAACAACTTTAACTGCTCTAAAATTCTTTTTTAACTCACTTTCTATCGTTTCTAATCCTAATACATATTCACTCTTTGTGTTTGCTTCTTCTAATGCTTGTATATATACTTCCATATCATCAACATTCCATTTTTTAGATATTTCATGTATTAACTTCCACATATAAGCATTTTGTCTTAATGTTCTTTTGTTCTTTAATTCTTTTATTTCTACTGTATAAGATTTATCTCTATCTAGTTTAAATAAGTTTTGTATTATAGTTTCTATTTTTCCTGTAAACTTCATATGCTACCTTTAAAATGGCAAATCTGATTCATCTATTGCTACACCCGCATAACTCATTTGATTTAAGAATGGATCTTCTTCTTTTTTATCATTTTCTGTTGCTATTTCACCTGTATATTCTGGTGCTGGCCTTCCTTCTTTTTTGCTTCCGATAAAAGTTATATTTTCAACTATTACATCTGTAGTGTATACTTTATCACCATTTTCCTTTTCGTAACTTCCTGTTTGAATTCTACCTTCTATACCGATTTCACTACCTTTTTTAAAATGCTCTACTATTAGTTCTGCTGTTTTATTCCAAGCTACACAACTAATAAAATCTGCATCATATTCTCCATCTTCATTTTTAAATCTTCTGTTTACTGCTACATTTAATCTTGTATATTTATTTTCTCCTGATTCTTTTAATTCAGCATCTTTTGTTAATCTTCCTATAAGTTCTACTTTATTCATTGTTTTTCTCCTTTTCTAAATACTCATTTATTAATTTCCATGTCATTTCTTCATTAATTGGTAAATCTACAAATTTTCTTGTATCTTCTCTTAAATGTAATCCTTTTAAAAATTTCCATTCTATGTCATAACATTGTCTATACCCTATTCTGTAAAGATTTAGTTGGTATGCAAGATATTCTTTATCTAATGTTGCAGTTCTTTTAATATCTCCTCCACCTACTTCATCATCTATTTTCAATACTAGATCTAATCTTCCACCCACTATTGGTTTATTATCTTTAAATAAGATTATTGGTACTTCGTTGTCCAATACTTCAAATTTGTATTGCTTTTGTAGGAATAAGAAATTCTTTACTTCTTTTAAATCTTCTACTACACCATTCTTACATAAGTTTTCTATTGCTTCATGTACTGCTGTTCCTTTTTCGGCTGCTTTGGTTAGGACATCTTTGTCAATACCATCGTATTTTTTACCAAATTTAACCTTTAATATTTGTGTTATAGAAGGAACACATTCACCATCAACTACATATTGATGTATCTCATCTATGTACTCTAGAATGTGCCCTTTTATCTCCCATGTTTGCATTATTTAACCTTAATTCTTAAACTTGATTTTACTGGTGACATTTTTACATATTCATCATATAGATCTTGATGTTCTTCTTTAAATGTTTTACTATCAAATGTTTCTCTATCTGTTGGAGCAATGTAAGTAAATGTAATCCTATCTGTATCAATCTTTAATACATTTTTTTCTTCCATCTTTTCTAACAAATCTTGTTTAAACTTGTCATATTGTTCTTTTAAAAGTTTTATTCTTTTTTCATATTCAACAAACATATTTTCTGTTTCTTCATCTATTCCATAAGTTAATCCATTTTCTTCAATTTTAATTAATTCCATTTTTATTTATCTCCTTTTTTATCTATTATTTTTATTAGTTCATCTGCCTTTTGTAATGGCAATTCTTCTATTTTTGTTATTCCGTTTGAATTTAATAATTTTGTTAAATTGTCACCTGTGTAAACTTGTAATAGTTTTGCTATTTGTGTTGGTGTTGCTGTTATTACTTTAGTTTCTTTTTTATCTTGATTAGCCATTGCATTTTGTACTTCTTCATAACTTGCAACACTTGTATCTATTCCAAATCCAGCCATTCCTAATGCTCTTCCTACTGCTGATGTCTCACAATTTTCTATGTAAGATGTTTTATTTATAAATGTTGAGTTTTCTTTTTCATATGCTGTACCTGTTGCAATAATATCTCCCTTTTCGTTGCTTACTACTGCTTTAAAAATACATACACCATTTTCATTTTTTAGCATTTCTGTTTCTATTGTTCCATTTGGATAAACCATTCTAAATGCTTTTATTCTTTGATTTACCTCTGCATAATCTTTGCCTTTAATATCTGTTGTTTTTATTGTTTCATTTGCTTTCTGTATATCTTCAAATGTTATTTTTTTTTCTTCCATGTTTCCTCCTAATTTTCTAATTTTCCCATTTTCACAACTACATTTAGTTGTTGTTTTGTTAAAAATATTTTATTTGCTATATATTTTGAAATTATATTTTTTGCAGATTCTTGTTTTAATAATTTTTCAAACTCTATCTTTTTCATATCTACATACTCTTTCTAGCATTGTTTAACCATTTCTCATACGTTTTTATTTGCAAGTTAAAAACATCTATTCTAGCTAAAATATCGTTCAAACTATGTTCTACTTCCAATATTTCAAAATACAAATCTTCTCCAGATAATTCTTTATAATCTCTTGCTAGTCTATATCCTGATGTTTGTGAATTATATACAACAACTTCTTCTTGCTTTAATTCACTTATCTTGTCTCTAATAGCTCTATCACTCATTCCTGTTTCTGCTATTAATTTTTTTCTTGTTTTAAACCCCCTATCGTTTAAATAATCTTTTATGTTCATTGTTTATACTCCTTCAACAATTCTTTCATTTCTTCCATTTCATCTTCATTTAGTTCCACTTTATCTATTTTTTTATCAAACCATTCAGGCACTTTCTTTTTACTTTTTTGATTTAAATATTTTTCAAACTTAGTTCCAAATAAAGTTTCAGGACATAAGTATTTTTCAAATTCAGTTCCTATCCATTCACTACTTTTTTTATCAATTACAGCTATGAAGTCGTTGAGTGTATAACCCTCGTTCAATCGTGCATTGATTTTTTGTTGTGTTGTTTTACTAGAATATCTATAACTGCTATTTGTTTTACTATTTAAATACTCTATTATTTCTTTAATAACATTAACATCTACATTAACATTAACATCATTAGATGTGTTTTCTTTTGGTTGTTCTTTTGGTTTTGTTTTGGTTTCTTTTTGGTTTTCATTTGGTTTTTGTTTGGTTCTTCTTTTTGATTGCTCCTTTGATTTTGAAAGAGGCCTTTTTAAATTATTAAATATCTTTTTTTGCCTTTCACTTAAATTATTTGGTTCTTCATCTTCAAACATATATTTTGTTATTGCTAATAATAATTCCTGTTGTTCTTTTTCAGGCAATAAAGTAATTAATTCATAATATTCTTTGTATATAGTATATGAGTTCATTTATTGCCTCCTCCTGATCATTCATTTATACCTATTTTTATCATGTATGCTAAAGGTATATATAATATTGCTGTTGCAAACAAACCTGTTATATAATTCATACTTAATCCATTTAGAGTTAAGTGATATAAATTCTGTAATATATATATTGCTATTATTGATATTGATAAAATATTTTTTAGCTTATATTTTTTAGATAAATTTGACATTTGTTTCTTAATTCTGTATAATTTATGTTGAATTTTATAATTCAAATCCTTATTTTGTGTGGTAGCAATTAAGGATTTTTTTATTTTATTTTTCATCACATTCCTCCTAGAATCCAAATTTTTTTCTTACTAATTTTGTTAATGCAACTAATGTCCTACCATCTGGTACAAAGTATTGTTTTTCTTCCATTTCTTTTCTTATATCTTTTATATATTGCAATGCTTTGTTATAGGATAATTTTGGTATTATTTGCATTAGATCATCAGCTGTTATATATTTTTGTTCTAGTATTTTATCTTCCTTGCTAGGGATTTTTTTATTATCTTCCATATTTACTATTTACCTCTCTTATATTTATTATTTTTTTCACTGTTAGTGAATTGATTTTGCAAAAAAAATTCATCGATATTACATCCAATAGCATTAGCAATAGAATTTAACTTATTAATACTATAATTCATAGGATTATTTTCTATGCTTAAATAAGTTTGTTTTGTTATTCCTAAAATATTTGCTATTGCTTCTTGTGTCATTCCAGTTCTTTCTCTACAAGATTTTATATTTCTTGAAACTTGTAATTCATTTGTTTCCACTAATCTTCCTCCCTTCATCTTGAATCAATCATACTTCACTTAAAGTAAAAAGTCAAGTGTTTTTTTACAAAAAATGAAAAAATATTTTACTTTTTGTAAAAAATGTGGTATTCTATTACTAAGGAGGGGATAAAACATGAACAAAGACTACTTTCCACAAAATCTTAAATATCTATTAGACAGCGGAAAAATCAGTGTTAAAACAATTTTACAAATAACAGGAAATAATAGCCCAGGTTTAATCACGATGTGGAAAAATGGTGAAAGGCAAATAACAACAAAAGATCTTGTTGCTATTGCAAATCATTTAAATTATACAGTTGATGATCTAATAAATAAGAATTTATCATCGGAAAAAAACAGAACATTTGATGAATTAGAACTGTTATTTGATAAACACAAAGATGTTTTATCTGAAAGTGATAAAACAATTATAAAAACTATAATAGAAGAAAGAATAAAAGAAATAGATAAAGAATTAGGTGAAGATTAAAAGTATGCTAGTACAGGTACTTAATTGAAAGAAGGTTAAGTATGAATATATATAATTTATTAAAAGGTGAAATATCACAAAAAGAACTTTTAAATTATTACAACGCAAATATCACATATGAACAATTGCCAAATAAAATAGATGGTTTTGTTTTTCAATTTAAAGGTATATTTAATATAATAATAAATAATGATTTATCTTATTATAAAAAAAGAAAAACAATATTACATGAATTAGCTCACATCGAATTAAATCACTTAGGGCAAATTAATTCAGATATGTTTAAATTTAAAATAAATCAATATGAAGATGAAGCAGATATGTATATTAAATATTTGTTGGAGGATAAGTAAATGAAGAAAATTAGTCAACAGCAAGAAGGTACATTATTTTTGTTTATCGTTTGCTCAGGTATATGGGTTTATATAAGTATCTATAATGAAAATGATTTATTACTTTCAATCATCGGCGGAATATGTTTGGGTGCTTTATCAACCTTAGTATTAGGAATATTATTTTCCTTTATGAAGGCAGTATTTAAATGGTAATATTAAATTATAAATAGATTGGAGGTGAAATATAGATATGAATTTAACTACTACTATTGATTTAAACGAAATTATAGGCATTGCCTTATTAAAATTAATACAATATAAAAAAATTAGTATGAATGAAAATGAGATTAAAGATTTTACTGATTTATTAACACATGATGAAGATTTTATTAATGCAGCTAAAAATATAGTAAAAATTACTAATAAATAAAAAAAATTCTACTGCTGGAACAGTAGATAAAATGTACAGAAAAATAATAATTAAATCCCCTAGCAAGGATAATGTTTTTTCTGTACCTTCATTATATCAAATACTTAATAATAAGTAAATAAATTGGAGGTGAAAAATATGGCAGTTTTTAAAGATAATAATAAAACATCGGATGGAAGATGTTGGTATTTTAAAGTATATAAAAAAGATATTAATGGTGTAAATAAAGCATATAAATCTAAAAGATATATAACAAAAAAGGAAGCACAAGAAGAAGAAGCACTTTTTATACTCAAAAGAGATAATCCCACTAATAAATCTTTTTTATTGGTTGCTAAAGATTATTTTAAGGAGATGTACTCTATTAGAAAAGAATCATCTGTATATTCTTACGAAAATGCCTATATTAATCATATAATGCCTTTTTTTGAGGATTTAAACATAAATAATATAAATGTATCGATTATTAATAATTGGAAGCAAATAGAGATGGAAAAAGGTCTAAAAATTACATACTTAAACAAATTATATGTTATATTAAAAGAGATATTTGATTTTGCAATGAAAAATTATGGTTTAGAATATAATCCCGTTTCAATATGTGGAAGATTCCAACAAAAAAATGAAGATGTAATAAAAGATGAAGAAAAAATAAAATATATAACATATGATCAATTTAATCAATTTGTTTCTGTAATTGATGATATAACTTGGAAGACATTTTTTACATTCCTATATTACACAGGTATGAGAAAAGGAGAAGTTCAAGCATTAAACTGGAATGATATTAACTTCGAAAACGATGAAATTATTGTTAATAAAACATTAACAGTAAAAACATCAGAGAAATATAAAATAACCTCAACAAAAAATTCATTAAATAGAAAAATAAAAATGAGTAAAACTTTAAAAGATGTTCTCATAACTTATTATAATGAAATGAAGACATATACAGATTTTAATAAAAAATGGTTTGTGTTTGGTGGTCCTAGATTTGTTCCGCAAACAACAATAGATAGATATAAAGATAAATATTTTAGTATATCTGGTATATCACCTATTACAATACACGAATTTAGGCATTCACATGTTAGTTTATTAATAAATGAATATATTAAAACAAGCAAAGAAAAAAATATGAAAATAGACACAGCAAAATTCTTTCTGATGATGTCAAATAGAATGGGACATACTATTGATGTAATGCAAAGAACATATATGCATTTATTCCCTACTATACAAGATGAAATAGTAGATTTATTAAATAATTTATAAAAAAATAGTACCTAAATAGTACCTAGAAAAATAAAAAAACCCTTAATATAAGGGTTAAATACATATTGGTGGAGAATGAGGGAAGTGATTATTAACTCTTTTTAAATTGTATTTGCTTATATTTAAAGGAATTAATAACTTATATTTTTATTCATTTTCACACATTTTTATTTTTTTAGTACCTATTTAGTACCTAGAAAAGAGGTATTAATATGAACTGTAAAAATTTAAAATTAAGGAAGAAAAAAGGGCAAGTATATTTATATTGTTCACTACTAAAAAAAGTTATAAACTATTCTGATTGTAAATGCTGCGAACAAAAAGAATATAAAGAGTATAAAAAGATTAAACAAAGAACTTATAAACAACAAAAAAAAGATAAAAACAGATATAGTGTGTTTACAACTGATTTAGATCATTGTATAGAATGTGGAAGACCACACGTTAATCTTCATGAGATATTTTTTGGAAGGAATAGAAATAACTCTATTAAATATGGTTTTGTTATACCTCTATGTGATGAAGAACATCATAATCAAGTAAATTGTCGAGGAATACATTTTGACTCTGTATTGTGCTTAAAATGGCAAAAAAAAGGGCAATTATATTTTGAAAAGAATGTTGGTAGTCATGAAGAGTTTTTAGAAACATTTAAATCTAATTATTTAACAAAATAAACATCATTAATTCTTCATCAGAAATTAATTCTAAAAACATAAAATCACCTCCTAATATATTCTTCTGTATTTGGAGATGATTTTCCTTCTATTTTAGATTATAAAATTTTATATTATCTACTAACACATAATTGTCATATATAACCACTCTCTTACATTTTACTTCATATTTCTTTATGAACTCTTGTAGTTCTTTTTTATTTAATTTTTTCATATTATCCCCCTTCTTGATGAAATATAATACTACATTTATTTGTAGAATAATGTCGGTTAATGTTCTTATTCTGTGTAATTTCACATAATAAAAAAAGACTAGCAGCAATTATGCCACTAGCCATATATTATAAATTAATATGAACTGCATTTTTCATGTTAGATTCATTTGTATAAGTATATGCTATCTTACCTTCTCTAACTAACTTTTGTGAATATGCTAGGAAGTCTGATTTAGCAACACCCACAACAATAAAGTCTGCTGCTTTTCCATATAGATGTGGTGAATTTTTGACACTACCTGGAAGACTATCATTAAAGTTTTGACATCTTACACCACTTGTAATATTAATTGGTGTATTATAATGATCACGCATTTCTTGTAGTACTTTTACTAATCTTAAATCAGGTTCATATGGATAACCATTACATTTACCACATGGGCATCTAAACTCTTCTCTTCTAAAGTTAGGAAAATCGTCCCAAGATAATGGTTTTGTATCTTCGTTTAATTTTGCCAATGAAGCAGGACCCATTGAGCCATCAACAACTAATCCATTAGCACGTTGAAATTCATATATAGCGTTAATTGTATTATCTCCAACATAACCATTTGCTTCTCCACAATTAAATCCTTTATTATTTAGTTTATTTTGTATATCTGTCCATACTTCAATAGATTTTGCCTCTGTTAGTGGGCCGAATGATGCATCAGCAACTAGTCCATAAGCTGATTGAAAATTACGGGTAGCTTCCCTACTAGTAGGACCCATAGAACCATCTATCTTTCCACAGTAATATCCTAGATGTTTTAATTGTAATTGTTTTTGTTTATTTGTCATAATTACTCACCTCTTACTAATTTTTCTAAGTTATGTAATACATCATATGTACCACCTGCAAGTATTCCTGATAATGCTATAGATGTATTAAAATCTTTTGTTATTATCCATTCAACTATTGCAACTATAAGTCCTATTGCTATATTTTGAATTGGTATAAGTTTGTTATTTAATTTTGTGTATTTTTTAGATACTATTCCAAGTATCCATGTAACGAATATTGTTACTATTGATATAATTTGAGTTAATTCCATTTTTTATTACCTACCTTTATATTTTAAATATTACTGTTAGTGCATATCCAATTAATGCAGCTACTACAGTTCTCCATAACCACTTGTTGTTATCTTCTATTTTTTTTATTTTTTCTTCGTGTGATTCTATAACTTGTTGTTGCTGTATTACTTCTTTTTGTAAACTATCTACTTTTTCATTAAGTCCTTTATAATCTTGTTGCTGTAATAAAGTTTCTAATTTTATGAGTCTATCCAACACTTCACGTTGAAATGCATTATCATTCATACTGCTTGTCCTTTCTTTTAACTAATCTTTTTACTTCATCTTGATTTTGTATATATCTTAAATCATGCATTTTTAATAGTTTCAAGCACTTGCTACAAAAGTATAAGTTAAACTTTGCTAATTCCTTTGGTGAGTAGTAGCAAGTTGCTTTGTTATTATTACAATTAAAACATATCATGATTTAGCCTCCTATTTGTATGCTAATATTTCAACTGGAATAAGTAATGTATTTGCAGTTGTTGTAGAACTAGAACCATACGAAGAATATCTTACTGCGTTTTCAAAACTTATTTCTGTTTCAGTTGATATTTTAACATATCTTCTTTCATTGTATATATGACTATTAGATAAAAGAGTATTATTTAATGTCGGTATTTTACCTGTGCTTTTGTGATAATTAGAATTACTATAAATTTTATATATTATTTCATAATATTTATAATTTCTAATATTATCACTTAACGAAACTTGCTGTCCTGCAAATTCGCTTGTTGGTGCTAAATTTCTCCAAAGTAAATATGCCCTAGAATCAAATTCTTTATGCTCTGCGTATGGTGTTGCGTCATTTCCATATTCAAGTTGTATTTGTAAATTGTCTATTACATCTATTGTTGCTGTATCACCACTTGAAAGATACATTTTTACTCTTAAATAAGCAATGTCACCAGTACCTTGTGGAGTACCAGATGTAAATGAATCAGCCTTGAGAGTTCTACTTGCGGTATGTGAACCTCCAGTTCTTCCTAGAAATTGTTTATTTGAATTATATGCCGCAATAAAATCTGCTATTTCACTAGTCATACCACTAATAGTTATTCGGCTATTACTCATATCAACAGGAATAAAATCACTTGTTGCAGAAGTTGGGCTTGTTGACTCGGCACCAGTATTACTTGCAATATCAACACCTTTAACTAACCCAGTAAATAAGTTTTTACATTCTATATCCCCTACAGCTAACTTTTCTAAACTTTCCTCACCATTAAAAAAGCCATTAAACCTTTCACCTTCTAAAGGTGTTGTTTCATCAGGCTCATTTTTAAAATATTCTCTTGCCATTATCTATCAATCCTCCTTTAATTAATTATTGTTCCTAATACTTCCAGGTCGCCAGTAACAACAAACTTTTCTCCATTCCACCAAACAATCGGAACACCTTTTTTTATTTCTATTCCTGTTACTGGTTTTGTATTAATCTGATCAACCGCTCTAATCTGCATATCATATTTTTTTTGATAATCAAAACCACTTGCAAGCAGTGTTTGAGAATATGCATTATTGGATATTGTTGGAGACATACTTGTCCAACTTCCATATGAAGAAGATGTTGATTCTTTATATCTATATTGAACAATTAATGTATTTGATGTATTACCAAAAGAGCCATTAAAATAGTTTCCAGAAACAATTATTTTTACAATACCATCAAGCGCAGAATTTCTCTTAACAACAGCATCTAATGATAATGGAATATAATCTACAGAAACCATCGTTCTTGAATCTTCTGTTTTATAATTTCTGCTATCAGTTACGATGATTTCAAACACATTTGTTGAAGATTTATTAAACGTGATTGTTGCAACTCCATTACTTAAAGTTGCGGTTTGATTATTAACTTTAACAGATATAATACTAGCACTATTTTGAGCATGAACTATTACAGAAACTTGTACATTTGATTCTGTCTTCACCATTTTTGTATTATCACCCGTTAGCGCAACTGTTGTTGAATTAGTATCAGTTAATGTTACACTATCTATTACCGGACTACCTGTTGCAGTAAATGTTGCTGATGCAGTTTTCTCGCCAACCTGAGTTGTTCCACTATATGTCACTGCTTTAAATTGACAAATAATTGTTTTTGAATTAGGGATTAATGCGTAGAAACTTGATGGAACTGTCCACGGATAAACATATAAATTTGTTTTATCAACAATTAAAGTCCATTCACTTTGACCTGCTGCTTTGTAATACAAGCTAGTAGTAAAAGCGTCACTTAATTTGTTTATAGTAATTGAAGTTGAGGCAGCAATATTTGCATCTAATACACCAATTTCACTTGCTCTTGGTATTGTATCGGGATTTACCGTTACGCTTGCACTACCACTTTTTAATGAATATGTACTTGTTGCAGTTGTTGTAAATGAACCCGATTTATTTGATGAATAAGTTCCATCAGAGTTATGTTGTATATCAAACGTTCTTTCTCCAAATAATTGCCAAGCATTTGTATTACGCATATCAAATGTTTGTGCTGATAATGTAGTACCATCTATTGTTGTTGTTTGATTATATCCGTAAGTTTTATAAGAAGCGCTTATTGATCTAACTTCAAGTCTTAATGTTATGTTTGATGTATTGTTTGTAATATCTTGATTGTTTACTTGATAACCTAACCTACATTCATATTCATTTCTTGTTACGCCATCTGCTGTCTGACACTTATTTGTATTTCCATAAATAAAAGCCATTTTTACACCTCCTTAATAAAAAATTCCTGTTCCATCATCATATTCTTGAAATCTACTTTTTCCAGGTGTAACAAAATAATTTGTTACAATCATATTTTCTGTTGCAACTAGCGTTTGACCTTCATAGTCAGAATATTGTGTGTTATTTTCATCTACATATCCTGCAAATAAAATTGAATTATTTGTTCTATCTTTAACATTGATTCCTATTTCATTAATAGTTGTTTTAGTATTTGCATTTGTTTTTTCATAAGTCATTCCATTTTCATCAAATGTTCCGCTTATTGTATGGACTTTTGTCACAGAACCATCTGTTAATTTTGTTGTTATTTCTTCTTTTGTATATGTATTTGTTTGTATTCTATTAACGCTCGTTTCTAATTCAACTGTTCTATTTGTAGGTGTATATCCATCAAATTTAGACATTATTTCTTGATAATTATTGTTTATTTGTGTATTACTTCTTCCTATTTCGCTTGTTAAGTTGTTTGTTACATTTTCTAAGCTTGTTTCTACATCAGTTGTGTATGCTTTTTGATTAACATCATCCCATATTATTTCTTCACTTCTTGAAACAGATTCAGTTATCTGACCTGTTGTTAATTCTATTAAAGCTTCTACATAACTTGTATCTGCTTTTTGGCTAACCTCTTCAAGAATTCCATCTTTTGCTATTTTTATTTCTGCTCTTGTTTGAGCATGAGTACTAAACGTATCAGTAAATATACTTTCTATCATGTACTCTATATCGAATAAAGCATTTGGAAAACTCTCTAGTATTATCTGATTAGTTCCTTCTCTTATATCAAGTTCTATGTCATCATAAGTTGTTATTACTGGAGCTTGTAATAAATACAATTCTTTATTGGCATCCATACCAATTTTTTTTACAATACTTACTTTTCCAGATTTAATCCATAATTCATCGTATACACCATTTAAGTTTCTTAATGCTAATACAGGTAGTTGATATCTTGTATACGTATTATCTGAATAAGTTATTCTTAACCATCTACCAAGCGGATATAATGTTGTGCTAGGATATAAATCAGTTCTAGGAAATAATTGACATGCATTTCTTATTTTTAATTCATATCCTGGATTATTAATAGAACTATTAAATTGTAAAATTCCTGTCCCTGATGCCTTATCAACTGTTTCAACTATTTCTTCTATTCTCAAATCTATGTTATCTATTTCCTGCTCTATTTGAGATATTCTTCCTCCCTGATTTGATACTGTGGATGTAATTCCATCTACAGTTTGTTCTACAGTAGATATTCTTTGTGTATGTTCACCTAATTCTTCAGATTGTTCAGACACAGTAGAAGATATTCCATCTACAGTTTGCTCTACCGTAGAAATTCTCTGTGTATGATTTCCAAGCACAGTAGATTGTTCTGATACAGTAGTTGTAATAGAATCAACTGTTTGAACTAAACTAGACACAGATTCTGAAATCAAGTGTCTATTTCCCTGTTCATCTACATAATATCTATTATCTTCTATTGTTTGTGATATAATCTCCAAACTTTGTATAATTGTAGTTACTTGCCCTGCTACAATTGTTAATTTCCCTGCAACTTGATTTGCTTTTGTATCATCTGTATATTTTGATGCTATTATAAAATCATTTTCGCTATATTCTTCTCCTGATGGTTTGCTTATTTGGCATATGTACAAATCACCGTTATCATCCACATACCAATCGCCATTATCATATGGGGGACTAGGTGTGGAAAAAAACACATTTCTAATGTTATCTTCTGTATCTATTGCAGCATTAGTTAGTGCCATTGCTTGTATTAAACTAGCATCTTCGTTTCTTACCCAACTGTATACACCCTCATCAAGTTGAAATATATATACATATCCAGTACTTCTATCGTAATATATATCTCCTACATGATTATTCGGATTTTGCCAATCAGTATATGGCCTGTTTGATAAAGTAGGTATTCCATCAAAAAACCAAAGTGATATTTCACTCTGGCTTTCTAATGTATCTCCTAAATTTATTATTATTGATTTTAAGATAGATTCTGTTTCTGCTTCTATTCTTGTTAAACCATTTCTATTATTTTGTATTGCTTTTCTATCTCCTGAAAGACCATCTAAATTATATCTTTGTCTTAATTGTTCAACAGTTAAAGTTTTACTTCTGTCTTGATAATTCATATAATCACCTCTTCATTCCTAGTGCTTTATATATGTTTCCTCTTTCGTTCTCAGTTATATCTAAATTATTTACATATTTCATGATTTGGTTATCATTATTTGTATATGAAGTATATACCAATTTCTTAAAAATAGCTTTTTGATTTTTATTCAAATCTAATGAATCAATATACTCCATAACTTTTTCTTTTCGTATATTTGTATTATCATATTTTTTCTTTATTTCATTTATTTGTTTTGAATAATCTGTATATGAATCATAATCTGCAATTAATTTTATAGCTGCATATTTTTCTGGATTTTCATAAGAATAATTATATTCGGTTTTATTTTTCCAATAATCACTGATTGGAATATTTAAATTTTTGTATATTTTTTGTTGTTTTTCTGTTAAAGGTGTATATCCATTATCTAAGTATTCTCTTGCATTTTTATTTGCATATTGTCCAAACAACGCAGCTTGTGTTACTGAACCAACATCTTTGTTAACTGGAAATCTTAATCTTCCTGTTTTAGTATAACTTCCTGCTATTGGATATTTAGAATCATACATTGATAAACCACTATATGTTTTCTTTGCTTGGCCATATCCTGTTGGAAGTAACCAATAAAACGCGCTAGATATTAAATCATCTTTAACATCTTCCCATTTTATTTCATTTCCATAATCACCTTTTTGATTAGTTAATTTCTTTAACAATGTGCCTGCACCTTTAAATGCTTCTCCAACTGGAATACGACCGCCATTAAATATACTTGCAAATGGTAGATTATCTAATATTTCACCTAGAACTTCTGTTGCTCTATCTTCTAATGATTTATCTTCATCATCATCTGAACCAAACATCTTTTTTAGTAAATCTATTGGATCAAACATTACTGATGAACCTGTTAATGCTTTCATTAGGTTATTAAACATATATGACATTGCTGCAAGTTGTCCTAATTGGAATACTACAGTTGCACCTGTTTTTTCACCATTTTGTATATCCATTTTATTATCATGTATCATTGATGACCATTGATTATTTACTTCTAATTGGAATTGTGTTAATAATCCAAGTGTTTTAGAATTAAATAATTCTGCAGTTGCTCCTTTAGATCTATCCCCCATTATTCTTGATGCAAAATCATCAGCTTTTTTAATTGCCTGTGTTTCTGTCATACCTTTAGATAGATTCTCATAGTATTTACTCCTCCAAATTTGATTTGCAGTAAAGTAATCTGTACCTGTCATAAATATTTGGCCTGCATTACTTGCTTTTTGCCATAATTTCTTAGATAATTGATTACTACCAAATCTACTTGTTAAGAAGTCTGATTTGTCTATCAATCCATCATTATGAATCATATTTTGTAATGTTGATACTGTGCCTTTTATAAATGCGCTTTTATTTGTTTTTGATGCACCCTGTACTGCTGATGCAAAGTTAGTTAATGCACTTCTAACATTAAATCCTGTCATGTTAGAACCAACTTGTTTTTTAGCAGTATCTAATACACTATATATTTTTCTTCCTAGTAATCTTTCGGCAGCTCTATCTATTCCACCTTTTTTACCAGCAAGCGCATTTGCTTGTTCATCTAACCAAGCAGCATATTTACTTAATTTATTATCAAATATATCATTTAATCTTTGTTGACCTTCTTGTGTACTTACATCGATTCCATCTAAGCCGTGTGTTTGACCATATGTATCTCTTATCATCTTACTTAATGCTCTATATCTTTGAATGTCTTCTGTATGATATATTAAATTACTTGCGCCTTCCAAATACCCATCTATACCTGTTATTGCATCATATGTTGTATTTAATCCTTTTCTTTGCATTGCACTCGCAAACCAGTTTTTACCTGGTTTAAATTGGTCTGTTAATCCATTTATATCAGTTGGTATATTTTCCTTATTTAAGTCTGCTGGATTTAGAGGAATACCCCATTGACTTAATTTATCATTTAATTCATTGAAATGCCTCATATAATCTTGTCTTTTAGGAATTGGATCATATCCCAACTCTGTAATTACATCATTTATTTGCTCTATATATGCATCATATTTTCCTCTTAATACTTCTGCAGCATGTTTTATTTTATTTTGAGTTTCTATATTAGGAAATTCTGATGCCAACTCTTTATTACCATATTTAACTAATTCACCATATTTATTAATATATTGTTTTTCTGCATATTTTTGAACTGCAGCACTTTCTTTAGAACGAGCTTTAATGTCTAATTCTTTTATTTCATTTCTTTGCTTATTTAAGAAACGAGTTCTTTCTGCTTCATTATGTTTTGTATGATTAATAGTTGCATTATTTATTTTTCGGCCAACTTTAGCACCAAATACCTTTTCATTTAATCTTACTGGATCTGTTCTTTGGAATCCTAATGAACTAATATCTTTACCTGATGAAATATCATCTAATGTTATGCCCATATCATTTAGTAATTCTTCTTGTACTAATTTTCTTGTTTTCTTAGAATATTTCTTCATCAATTCATCTTGTATTTCTTCTATTTGTTTTTCTGATAAAGAATTATCTACTAAAGCATTAAATATCTTTTTAGTTGCTGTTTCTAGTTCACTATCAGTTAGATTATATTTTTCTTTTATTGTATTTTCTCTATTCATAAAATCTGATAATTCATATAACATGTCTGCTTCTGTGTTTATATCAGATGAAAAATAATATGGATATGCATCAGATAATTCTTGATATATGCTATCAATGTTTTGACCTGTACTAGATAATTTTAATTTACCAAAATTTGATTTTCTAAAATCATTATAATCAGTAATTTGTTCTTTTAAGTTTTCATCAACTTTTATGTTAGTATTTCTAATTTGATTCTTAACTTGCTTAACATCATTATCTAAGTATTCTATTTCTTTTTGCATGAAGTTTTTAACTTCATCTCTTATTGAATTATATGTTTTTGCATTTGTTAATTGTTCTTTTGTTTTTCCTACATATTTTCTCAAATCTTCTTTTAATTGTTTAGCTTCACTATATTTTAGTTGTAAATATGTTTTACCAGCACTTGTTGCCTTCTTTAATGCTTCTGTACTATTTTTATTTATCTCTTTTGATACTTTACTTTTAACTATATCTTCTTTAGTAGGAACACCATATGAAGATGCTTTTGTTGGATTTCCATATGTTTCTGTTGTATTAGTTTTAGCAACAGGAGGATTTACTTTCTTCTTTGTAGGAATTTTTAAATCTCCTATTTTTGTTGTTGTACCTTTAGATTCAAAATTATTTTCTAAATATTCTTGCCATGTTTCATTATTTTTAGAATATCTTATATCATCATTTATTGTTGGATTTAAGTTATCTACATTTTTAATTTGATTAGGATAAAAAGCAACTATCTCATCACCACTCTTTGATTGAACTACACCATCATATCCCTTTTTTATTAATTCTTTTTGTATATCATTTCCTAAATATTGCATGTAATATTCAGGCATATGCATATCTAAATTATGGTATACATCATGCGCAACATACCATGTTGCCTCTGTTAATCTAGAATTTTTCATAACTTCTTTATTAGTATTTGGATAACCTATATAACTTCTTGAAAAATCATTATTTGTTTTCTTGTAGTAATCATATAATGATTGCAAATCTTCTTGTTTTGCATAATAGTATTTGCTATTTTCTGTTGCAAATTTAGCATCATTTTTATTATAAATTCTTTGCTCTGTAATTAATTTTTTGATACTAGATGGTATTTTATAATCATCCAAATCATTTTCATAAACATATTGATATTTTTCAACACCATTATCATCAATAGTAATCATTTTTAAATCTTTGCTATTATATATTTCTTCTATTTTCTTTCCTAATTCTTCTATTGTTATTTCTTTTAATTCTAAATCCCCTGTTTTATCTGAATATTCAGAATACTTTAATGTTGTTTTTTTAGAAATTTCAGGAAATTTGTTTTTCATATTTATCATAAATGATCCAAAGTCATAATTTACATCTCCAGAATCTTTTCCATCATATGTTTGCATTTCTTCACTAAAGAAAAATGGATTTTTAATATTTAAGTACGATTTCATTACTTTCGAACCATAAGTCTTTGCTTCACCTTCAGTAAACGCAAAATAAAATCCAGGACCATACCATCCCATATCATTTGAACTTCCAAAGTAATTGCTATCAAATTTTGTGAAATCATTATTAGTTCCGTGATAAACTTCAAATAAATTTCCATCATTTGATATTTCAGGCATTCCATATCTTCCTTGTTTAACTCTTATTGCACTATCTTTAAAAAAATCTTGTTGTTGTTTAGATAGTTTTCTACCTTGATTATCTTCATTTGATAAAGAATATTTGACATTGTTTTGTGTGTTTTCATTATATTGAAAACTAGATAGCCTATGTAAAGATGGCAAATCATTAACATTGTCAGGATAATATAATTCATTAGCATCGACTTCATAACTATATACTTTACCACCGTTATTATTAGCAACATTTTTAGCATATGATTTATCTGTTGTAACCCAATCACCACTGTTTAATTCATTTACTGGTGAAGCTCTATATATTGTTACTTTTTCATTAGGATTATTTAATATTTTTTTTAATTTGTTTAAATCTTTTTGTGCTTGATTTGTTAAATAACCATCCAGTTCTATAATCTTGTTTTTAATATCATTTAGATTTAATTCAGTTATAGATTTAGCATTCTCTATTTGGTGGCTTCCTCTATAAGAAAAAGAACTATTATCTAGTTCTTTTATTCCATTCCTCTTATAATTGTTAGAATCTTCATTCTTATTTTTCTGTATACTTTGTGTAATTTTTTCATCAAAATTCCCACGACCTTTTCTACTACTATTATACTTGTTATTATTGCTGTTTGCAAGTTGTAAGATTCTTTTTTTAATTAATTGTTCTCTTGATGGATGTACAGGATTCTTTTTAGATGACTCTGGTGTAACATTTTTTAATTCATTTTGATTTAAATCTTTTCTTCTTTGAACATCTTTTGCTTCAATTTCACCCAAACTATTAACATAATCAATCATATCTTGTAAAGTTGTTCCTGATGATAAACCTTTTTCAAAATGATTTCTATATTGATTATAATGCTGAATTTCATGCAATAACGTACTTTTTACTGCTTCGTTGCCTTTGCTTATTAAATTATTATTAATAACAATTTGTCTTATAGGAAGAAAGTCTCGATATTTTCCATTTGAGTTATCTAAATCTTTAAATTTTACCGTAATTTGTTTTAATCGAGGTTCAACATCATATAACAAGTCATGATCCAGTAAATCTTCTAATTTATATTGAGTATTTTTTTGTGGTTGTATCTTTAAATCAGAATTTTTATCGGTTATTTCAAATTTCCAATCACCATTTTTATCTTTAAACCACCCTGTATCTCTACGCAACTGTTCATTTGTTTTTTTAGTTGAATCATTTAATGCTTGATTATAATTTGTTTTTATCTTATCCAACAACATTTTTTGATCATCAGATAAATCTTTGTTTTTCAATGTTTTTTCTATGTTTTTTTTACCAATAAAGCTATAATTTGTAGTATTATTTAACTTATTATTCTTTTTATATGCTTGCTCCCATTTATATTGTAAATCTTCTATAAATTGGTTTTGATTGGTATATCCTCTAAATTGATGCCATAAATATTTTATCTCATTATAGATTCTTTTAAATAAATTTGGATTGTTTTGAGATAGATTATTAATAAATTCCTGATTACCAAATAATTGTGCTGACACATCGGCCATTGCTTCTTCTGTTAATTCATTTGTATTATAATTTTTGCTCAATAATTCTGTTATTGCTTTATTAAATTCAGAATTACTTTTTCGGTATGTTTCAATAATGTTTTTCATTGAATCTGTACCAATAGCATGAGTTAATTCATGTATTGCAATAAATTCTCCCATTCTGTTCGAATTAGGATTAATCGTAATTGTTCCATTCTCATACTTTCCATTAACAAATCTTCCATCTGGCGTTTTTAAATTGCTATCAAAAATTATACTAACATTTTTATCTCTTATAATTTTTTCAAGAATTTGCATGTATTTCTTAGTTTGTTCAGAATTATTAAAATTATTTTGTACTGCGCTTTCATTTAGTTTGTTAATCTTATCATTATCAGATATTTTATACTCATATTTGTTGATTGTCTTGTTGTCTTGTGCAAATGTACTGCTATTATCATTACTTTCTTTAATTTGCTTTTGAAGAGTATTAAGTTGTGTTCCAATCTCTTCTAATTTTTTTTCTTGTGCAGAATTTTCGTTAGTTTTTTCTTGATTAGTATAATTTATCGAATTATCTGTTTCGTTTGAAATAGGGGTGTTATTCTCGTTATTTACTATATCTACATTTTCATTTGCTAGTTGTGAATAAATTGTTTGTTGAATTTGTGAAATTTGTTCACCTGTTGGATATTCACCTGTTTTTTCATATTCTTTAGTTATCTCATCTGAAATAGTTTCATTTATTGTATTAGTTGATATTGTTTTATTTTGAATTTTGCTTTCTATTGAATTATGAATATTAGTAGTTACTGAACCTACCATTGAAAATACTGGTCCTGTTAAAGCAGTAGATACTGCTGCGCTTTCTCCTGCTTTTAATATTCTATTAATGTCATCTTTTATTGTTGTTTCCCTTTTGATTCCAGACTCATTAGTTGCTAGTCTTTCACTAGCTATTGAAGTCCCTTCCTGTGTCATTTCTTCTATTGCTTCACTTGCTATATTTTGTGCATAGCTTTTTACACCTGTTGTACCAATATTTACTATTTTATCTGCAACTTGTGCACCTACTTTTTTACTTAACCATTCTCTGACTTTTTTTTCACCATAATCATCTACTAATTCATTTACTACTTCTTTACTTACTGCTTTACCAGATAATGATGAAATACCTAATGTTGCTAAGTCTATGATGTTTTCTCCTGATTCTATTGCTGCATTTATTGCACCAGTTGTTTTTGCGTGTTTAGCAGCAACATCTTTAGGAACACCCATATCTATTAATGCTTGATATTGATTTCCTGCTTCAAGCATATATGTATATGGTGTTGAACCAACAGTATAACCAATAGAACCACCAACTTTTGCTCCTGTTAATGCACCTGGTGCACCACCAAATGCCGCACCAATAACAGCTCCAGTTCCTCCAAGTACAGTTGCAGCAATACCCTGATTTTTTAATGATTCGATTTGTGTATTTGCATTTTGTATAGCAGTTCCAGCTAATCCAGGATCATTCAATAAATCTTGATTGAATGAATTATATGTATCGATTTTGTTTTTTAATCTGCTTACATCGTTTGGCTCTCCATTCATTTGTTTATAATATTCTAATGCAAGTTGGTTATTTAGTTTTCCTGTTTCGTAGTTATCTTGTATATTTTTAATTGGTTGAACTAATTCTTTATTTATTTTGCTTGATGCATTATCAGCATATTGTTTTAATGTTCCTAATGCCCCACCATAATTGATTCTATACTTTTCTGCTTGTGCTGTTTCTTCCTTTTCTCTTTGTCTTGATAAGTCTTTACTATAGTCAGAATACTCTTTATTTGTAAGATTTGCAGTATCAAGTTTTAACATATCTGATACTTTTAACTTTTTATTATCATTTTTCCAATCCTTATATCCTAATGATACTGCTTTTTTCTTATCTTCTTCATCTTGTTTTGTGCTAGTCATAAATGATATTGAATCCACATCTCTATATTTAAAACCATCATATAAATAGTATTTTCCATCTTTACTATATATTTTTAAATCTTTATCTTTTGCATAGTTTTGATAAAAATAATCACCATAATTCTTTCCTGTATATGTATATCCATCAGAGTTTGTTTCACCGACACCATTATTTTTATTATTTGTTTGCACAACTTGTTGATTATTTATGTCTGATATTTTATTAAATACAGGCAATGACATTTGTCTATTATTAAATATATTATTTGAATTTAATGGTGAAGTATTACTTGTTAATATATTATTAGTTAAATCTACTCTGCTTTTTACAGGAGGCAAATTTATTTTGTTTTCTGCTGTTATATTATCATTAGATGGTGTGTTATCTATAACTTGAAATCTAACATTAGATTTATTCGCTTTTTGTTCTTCATCCAACAATTTAAATCTAATATTTGCCATTTATTAATCACCTACAATCCTAATGCTTTTTTTTCACTATTGTTTAATTTTAAATATTTATTTTGTGTTCCATCCCAGAAATAATAATTTCCATCTGTACATCTCCATACATTTTGTGATTGACCATTGTAATTTATCATTTTACCAGATTTACTTAATTTGTTCCCTCCAACATTGTCTGGTTGATAGCCACTACCAAATGCACCATTTTTAACATCATTATTTATTGTACCTGTATATGGATTATATCCTTCTTTCATTTTATATTGATTTCCATTTACATCAACATATATTCTGTTTCCGTTTCCATCACCATATGAATTAGCAAGTGAACCATATGCTACTACTCCCGATGAATAACCGGATGATGAACTCGATCCTCCTGATGAATAACTTCTTGATGAACTGCTCTTTAATTGTTGTAAACTTAATTGATATTCTTTTTCCCAGTTCTCTTGTTCTTGTTTTAATTGTTGCTTCTTTAGCTCTAATTGTTGTATCTCCAATTCGTATTGCTTTGCATCTTTTTCTTTTAAGTATTTAATATTTTCATCAAATTGTCTTATATCTTCATCATATTGTTTCATTTGTAATGCATAGTTTTGTTCAAATTGTCTTATATTTTCATTGAATTGTTGTTGCTCTAATGCATAATTTTGTTCATATTGTCTAATAGCTTCTTCTTGTTGTTTTTCTGTATTAATTTGATTCCATACTGTGTTATATCTATCGTTGTATTCACTATCTAGAGCTTGACTATTTGATAATTGATTTTGTCTTAGTGTATTTGCTGTATCAAACTCTCTTATATTTGCTTCTAATTGTTGTTGTAGCGCTTGTAATGCATATTGTGCCTTAGTTGTATCTCTATTTAGTTCTATTTCCTTCATAGCATTATCATATTGTTGTATAGCATTATTCATACTTGTTCTTGCTTGAGCTGTTCTATTTTGTTGAGTATTCCATGCTCCTAATTTTGTTGTTTCAGCATATCCTGCATTATTTAATCCGTTTTGTGCTTGTATTTCAGCATTTGCTCCATATGGATTAATAAAATCATAATATGCATTTTTACTTGCTATTGCTTCGTTTTGAAAGTCTTTTTGTGCTCTTTCCTTATTTTGCATTTGTAATGAGTTTTGATAAGCAGCATTTTTATCTGCTATTTCATTTTGAGTTGTTTGCCAGTTGTTTATATAATCTTTTTGTTGTTGAGCTAATTGAGAATTACTTGCTAGCATTTCGTTATACATATTATTTGATTGATTTAATGCATTTTGTTTATCTGCTTCTACTTTTGCATATCTTTCATCTTCTGTCATATTTACCTCCTATCTTTTTATGTACCCTGCTACAAATCCCTGCAATGTACATGAAAAAAGTCCAAATGGTTTATTTGAACTAAATTTTAATTGTATTTCTTTAAATTTTTTATCTTTTATTCTATATGCTATATATCCTTTTGTATCATCATATGTATTTTTTTCTCTTATTTCTCCATCAACAATAGTAGATACTTTTAAAGCATCATTACTCATTGGTTTTAATGTTGCTACACCACCTCTTTTATTAGTTGTTTTGATATATGCTTCATATCCAAAATCATCTTTTGAAGTAGTCCATATACTTGGTATTGTTTCTGTTGAATTGCTATCAAATTTATAAATATCTCCAGATGCATTTGCTAAGAACAAATCACCCTGATATTCTTTTATATAAGTTATATTATTTGCAAGTTCCCAATAAAACCATTCATATTCTATTTCAGTTGTTCCATTTTGAAATCTTTGTCTTGAATCAGCTAAATATACGTGTGAATTTATTAAGCATAATAGATAACCTTTATATTCACATAATTTTATATTATTGTAACTATTTTCATTTAATAATTTGCTATCCACTAAACTTGATCTGTGTGATAATAGTTGTTCACTATATATATTTCCACTTATTCCTTCTAATCCATTCTTAGAGAAAAATACTACATCATCATTAAAATTAATTCCTGTTGATACACATCCTATGTTAATATTACCACTTACACCAGGATATATCTTACCTTCTTGTGAATCTATTGTTGGTGTATGATAATAAATTCCTGTTGTATTTTGATTTATTTCCTTTATTACCCATAATACATTATTACCTGGGATAATTGCTCTAATTGGTGCTAAATCAAGTCCATCTTCATAATATGCAGTATCTTTTATATATCTTGGATCATTTAGTTCACTATGAAATATTGCGTTTGGATAATTTTGATTACCACTAAAGAATATTCTATTATCAAATTCACACAATAAATTACAATGAGTTATTCTTGTTTTATAATTATGATCAGTTTTACTGAAAGTTATAAATACATTACTTTCACCATCTTCTGTTGGAGCAGATGGTGCATTAAAAAATGTTACTACACCATTTGTTCTATCTACACTAAAATCTACTGTTTCTACTTTACTTACTCCATTAACAGTTGCAGTGCAAATGAAAGTACTTGCTGAATCTAAACCAGTTGTATCAAGATGATATTGTGTACTTGTTCCATCTGCAACAAATCCATTTTTTCTTTTTGAAGTTAAAACATTAACAGGTTGATAAACTGTGTCATAATCATCATTTATTATTTCTCCAGTTGGTTTTTTTCCTATTGAAGTAATAGGAATAGTTGGTTCAACTTCTTTTGCTGTTGTTCCATCATATTCTATATAATTTAATCCATCTTTTAAAAAGAATATATTGTTAAAAATAAAACTTTGACTATATGATGGATTTAATCCAGTATATAACTCCGTTGTATTAACAGGACTATTTGGATAATTGTTCCATTTATACAATTTTGTTCCTGCATGAACTAATACTATTGTAGTATTTAATACTTTATAAAAAAAGAGACCAAATACTTGATTACTAAAATTGCCTAGCAATCTCATACCTGGTCTTGTTTCTATACATGTTCCGTTGCTATCAGTATAATTTTTCCACATATTTACTGAGTTAGGACTTCTGTTTGATGATACATTACTGTTTGAGAAATCAACACCTTTAAAATTTTGATATGTTCTAGTTATTATATCTTTTATACTGGCCATTAGATATCTAATCCTCCCTCAGCAACTATTAATCCTGATGAGACTCTAGAATCTATCATTTGTTTCATTTCGTTGTATCTTTCATAATAATACTTTCCATAATCACTAATCATATCATTTTTTAACAAATCTGCTGCTACACCATATGGCATTACTTCAAGTACATCTTGTGATAATTCAAATACATATTCTTCATCTATTCTTGCACTTGCCTCTGCTAGTGTTTCATATTGTGGTGTTGTTTCTTGACTTTCTTCTTCTGTTTCTTCAATCTCTGTATTATCTGTCTCTTCAACTTCTATTTCTTGTGGCTCTATTATTACATCTATTAATTCAGGGTATTTATAATAATAAATTGTTGCTGATTCTACATCATCATCAAATACTATTTCTAAATCACCTTTTAATTCATATTCATCTGTTGATATATTGTTTAATTGATATATATTAGGAATATCCTTTATTAATAGTGTATTTCCATGTTCTTCTATATCATATACATATTTAGCAGGTATCTTCTTTAATCTACATAATTCCACTTGAATCTGATTAAATACTGAGTTTATTTTCATTTGTATATCTGGATCATCTGTTAAATATTCACTCTCTGGATTAAGTTCTTCTATAAGTGATAATACTTTATATTTTGCTTCTTTTAGTGTCATATTACACCTCTATTCTTTACTATTATATATTTCTTCTATATCCTTTATTTCTACTTCTAATTCTTCTAAAGTACACATTTGGCATTGTGGAATTATAAAACCTTCTCCTTCATCCCATACTAGAATTGTTCCTTCTGGCATAGTTACTTTCATTTCAGAGTTTTCCTCAATTTTAAATCCATCGTTTTCAACTTCTGTTTTAATTGTTGTTGTCAATGTTAAATCTTTAAATGTTTGGTGTACTCTTCCATCTTCTGTTTGTTCTGTAAATTCTGTATCTTTTGATACTTTTTTCCCGTAAATTTGCTTTAAATTTGGTTTAACTGTATAATATTCTAATTTTTCCATAAAAACTTCCTTTCTAGTCGTGTTTTTGAGAGTTGCACTCAATTTACTTCTAACACGATAAAAGACCTCTTACGAGGTCCAAATATACATTATTAAGCAATGTTTGTTGGTACAATAACTATTTCATCAGGTCTAACAACTTTTGCACCACATCCATATAATCCTTTAATTGCATCTTCAAATGCATCTTGTGGTCTATATGTTTCAGTTTTTCTGATTTGTTCAATGAATGCAACTGCATGTTTAGTTCTAATGATATTTAATACTGTTCCATATGTTTTTGCTTCATAATATGTTGCAATACTTGCAACAGATGGTGAAGTAACTTTAGTATAAGTATATGCTCCTTCACTACCACTTCTTGTGTAATATGTTTTTGCTAAATCTATAGCAGTATCAGATGTTGCTTCATATGATGCTGGTGATCCTTTTGGTAGTAAATTTTCAATAGTAATCATTGCATTACCATATTTTCCAACTACACCCTTTTTTGCCATTTCTACATTGTTTGTTAATACTTCAATAAGATTTGGTCTTAAGAATTTGTGAAATGCTGGGCATACTTCATAGAATAATTCTTCTGATACTTTTACATTGTTATCATATAATTTTTCTAATGCATCCTCAGTTTTTTCTATTGCATTTGCTTTTGTTGCAGTAAATGCACTAATTCCACTAATTTCACTTGCTTCATAAGCATCTTTAATTTTTTTAGCAACATATCTGTCGCCATTTTCTGCTAATGCTAATGCACCTTCTTGAGCTGATGCTTCCATTGCTCCTGGTACTGTTTGAGCTTTTACAACATCATCTAATCCTACATTAAAGTATGTAAAATAATCTATTGGTAGGTCTTGTGCTGTACTAGCTACTGCATCTCTTGTAATACTTGATCCTGGTACATATGGTCTTGTACTTGGTCTAACTGCGTTTAATATTCTAACTTTTTCTGCATTTCTTGCATCACCTTCAAATTTAAAATCACAGTGATTTCTTAATGAAGTGATTGTTTTTAATGCTCTTTCATAGGCTTTATGCCAAATTGTTTGTTTTGCGTAATCCATTATTAATTCCTTCTTTCTTTATTTTATTTATTGCTTGTCATTGCCTTTCTTACGGCATTCCATGTTTCATCATCATCTAGATCATCTAATGATAGAGAATCTATTTCATCTGATGAATATGTTTTTTCTTTCTTTTCTGGAAGAGTATTCTTCATACTTCCTAATTTTGTAAATTGTTTTTTAGGTTCAGTTTTGGAGTACAAATTATAGATATCTTTTATATCAGTTCCATAATTGAATTTTTTTACAAACTTATTGAAATCTTCTGAATCAAGAATGTCTGCGCTCACTCCTATTGATTTGAGTTCAGATTTTTTCTTTTCATAGTCTAGCTTGTCCGCTAATTTATTGAATGTTGCTGCTTCTCTTGCATTCCAATTTTCACGACCAATTTGTACTAGTCTATTAGCTTCTTTTTCTGCCTCCTTCAATCCTAATTCAAGAATCTCATCAGCATCTTCATTTCCTAATATTTGTAGTTCTCTTTCACTTAAACCCTGTTTTATTGGTGATGGTAGATCCACACCCTGTTCTTTGTAGTATTCTCTTAAATTTGAACTAGCTTCTTCTATTGAATGAGTTCCTAGCCCTGCATTTAATATATTTTCTACATCTTTATATTTTGATAGTTCTTTTTGAAAGTCTCTTTCTTTACGAGCAAGTCTTTTTTTAACTATCTCATCTACTTCTTCTTGAGTAAATGTTTTAACTTCTTCTTTTTCTTCCTCTACATTATCTGTAGTCTCAGTGGTATCAGTTTCTCCTATACCTTCCCCAATTTCTTCTGTAGTTTGAGTATCTACATTTTCAGTTTCGTTAGTTTGTTCTAACATTTCTTCATTATCCATTTAATCCTCCCAGTTTAAAGTCCTGTAGACTATTTGTTCCATATTCCTTTACCCTCATACAATGTTTGGAGCATACAAAAAACTACATTGCTGTAGTTTGTACCTGGTTCATTTGGTCAGCTGTATCGACCACTCTATTTGCACTATTTATCAAATTATTTGCTTGAAGTTTCATTTGTTGAATTTCTGATTCTTTTTCTTGTCTTGTTTTTAATATTTCTTGCAATTTTTGTTTAGGCATTACACTATCATCATCAAGCGCATTTACATATTCATCTAAAGATATAAGTTGAGATTTTAGTAAATTCTCAAGACTTTGTTCTTCTGCCATCTTATCGTATGGACTCTTTGGTGTAATATCTACTTTGCATGATGCTTTTAGCTGTTCCAAAACGATTTGTCCGATATTAGACATTTCTTCTATTACTTTTCCATTTGCTTTCTTTTCATTTATAACATCTAATCCATTTTCAGCATATGTAGTCCACATATCCAAAAATATTCTTCCTAAATCTTCTATAAATGTTTTAATTGATAATGTATGTTCATTTAATGGCAGATTAGATGCTTGTTGAACAGCAAGTATTGCTCTTCCTGATGCATTTTCTGGATTAACATTTCCTGTTGCAAGTTCACTAGCATTTTTCAATTCTCTTGTTTTAGTTATCATTTCATCTTGTAATTGATGAACATCTGTCGACATTGCTGCAGGTGTAGTATACGAAAATGCTTTTCTAACATCATCCACACTTGCATCATCTGTTCGTAATGTTACACCAACTTTATCAGCATCGCGATAATTCTTTATCATTTTTGCATTTACAACTGCTTTAGGATATGCAAACATCTTAACTATCAAGCATCTTCTCATTAATGTTTTATTTATTTCTATTTGTATTGGAATTGTATATTCTACTTCTCCAACACCTCTTGAATATCCTTTTGTCTCTTTCCATATCATATGAGCTAGCGGATATAGTTTTAATCCGGTGTCTTCATCTTCGTTTATAACAACGTGCTTAGTTGCTCTTTCAAAGTGAACAGTTCCATCTTTCTTATATAATTTTATAAGAACAAGTGTCATATCATTAACTTCTCTTGTTGCATTTTCACCTGATTGTTCATTATATTCCTGATCACCAACAATATATAAAAGTTTAATGTCATCAACACCCTGCTCTTTTGCTAATTCTCTAACTTCTGATACAGGTCTACGAAGCTTTATAATAATATATGGTTGACTTTGTATATCACTTGAATTTTCATTTCCAAAGCATATGTCTGTATTATCTAATATCTCATTTGTAGGATCTTGTGTTTCTTCATCCCATTTAACATACATAACACCTTCACCAACTACAGCACTATCTCTTGATGCTAATCTTATTTTGTAGTCAAGTTGGTCTCTTTCCCATACTCTTGCAGCTCTTTTATTTAATAAATCACATGCTTGTTTAAATATCTCTCTTGCCTCTATATTATCAAAATTCTCACTTGAATAATGAATATTCCATAGATTTTGATTTATTGTTGCTACTTTGTAATTAACTATTGGTTCTATTATTGGATATGTTACCGGTTCTACACTATCACTTTTTAATCCCTTCCATTGATCACCATGAAAAAATCTCCAACATTTATTTGTCTTTTCATAAAGCTGTGCAGTTTTGTTATAATCTACACCTCTTTGATATAAATCCCACAAATCTGTTGTTTTTATTTCTTCTATAGAGTTGATATCATTATTCATCTATTTTCACATCCTTTTGATCATATCCTGGCATATCATAATTGTTAATGTTATCTAATAGTTTTTGATATTCATCTATAATTTTTTGTTCCTCTTTATCTTCCTTTATTTGTTTAATCTTCTTTATAGGATTTGGAATATCAATTTTTTCACTCTTAACAATCTTCTGACCATTTTTTAATCCTAAAGTATATGAAAGTATAATAAAAGCACCAAATACGGTGCACGTTAATACTACTTCCATTACTTATCACTCTTTTTCTTTTTAAGTCCAAATTTCTTTTTTTCTTTAACTTCTACATCTGTTGTTTTAGTTTCGTTATTTGGTTGCTCTAAAGATAATTCAATATTATCTGCTTCTGTTACTTTTACCTCTGCTTCCAATTTTTTTGATTCCATTTCTCTTAATTTTCTTAGTACTGCTTTTTTCATTTTTATCTTATCTCCTTTTATATTATTTTTATCCTTTCACCATAATCACCATTAAATGCTTCTTCTTCATCACTAAAAAATGCATTATATGGTGTAATAATTGGTTCTTTATCAAATATAACTTGATTTCTTGAATAATATGCTATTGCTAATCCCATTACTAAATCATCGTGATATCCCTGTTGTGCTTCTGGTCTACCTTTTTCATTTTTTATGAATGTTAGCATTTCTTCCAATGTTTCTTTATCATTTATTAATTCTATGTTATCTCTTACTATTTTTACTAATTCCGCTATTATTACTGGTCTTGTTATTGATGTTGTTCTAAATCCATATGATTTATCCATAACACCACTTATTTTATCTTCTTTTTCTCTTACAAATAGATTTGGATAACCTAATCTTACTAATTCCTTATTAGGGAATGAACTAAAATTGCTTTCTATACACATTAATGCTGGTTTTATACCATTTTCATTTTTATGATTGTACATATACCCTAGACAATACATTTGCCTAGTATATAAATCTTCATCCATTTGATGTCTTAATCTTGCTACTTGTTTACCTGTCTTTGCATTTAATACATGTCCAGTAAAGTAATCAGATCCTTCTCCTGCTGTATCTCCACCTATGCAGTAATAATATATATTTGGCATCTCATATATTTCTATATATCCTTTATCATCATTTACCCATTTTATATTCGTTATTTTGCTTCCTGATGGTTTTTCATCATTATAATCATATACAAAATATCCTTTTTTTAATGGTCTATCTATTTCTTGTATTCTATTAATTATATTATCTTTATCAAATACACAATTACCACTACTTATAAATGCTTCTTGTGGAGTTAGTGGATATTCTTGTTTAAATTGTTCTATATCTCCACCACAGTTATTTGCTATACACCATCTTCTCCACGTTAATTGGTCTAGTGTTAAATTATGATATTTTTGTAGGTTCTTTTCTTCTTCTGTTAATTCAAATCCATTATATGGTATTGAATATTCTTTTAATTCATTCCATCCTACAAACAATGGTATATAGTCATTTTCACCTTTAACAGCTTTATCCCATATTTCTTTGAAATCTTCATAACCATTTGCAGTTGATTCCATAATAACCATAGTGTTTGGAAGATATGGAACTGATTGCATTAATCCTAATAATGTTTCTTTTTTATTTCCTGGCCAGAACGCATACTCAGATAAATGTAAATTATTAAATGTATCACTTCTACCTACACCATCTGCTCCTGCTGTCATACATTTCATTTTGCTTTTTAATCCTGTGCCTTCATCATTATCAAATATTAATTCTTTTGCATTACTTGCTTTCTTTTTTGGTTTCATACATTCTGGAAGATTATCATATATTCTCTTGCTCATTGTAAATAAGTTTGATGTTGCATCTTCCTTATGTGCAATTATACCTGTGTTTACATTACATTTTGTTGCTGTTTCTTTAAATAATATTGCTTCTGCTAGTGTACTAAAACCCATTTGTCTTGCTTTTAGTATTATTACTCTAACAGGTATTCCTTTTTCTTTTTGTTCTTTTATAATGTCATATAATCTCTGTTGAGGTTCATTTAATTTAAAATCTATTATAGATCCTGATTTATCTCTTATTTTTACATATTCTTCTATATATTTTTTGGTATTAATATTCATCTGAATCAGCTACTTTTCTAATTGCATCTTCATATGAAACATTTGCATTCATATCTATTTTATCTGTTGGTTTTTCTCCTATTGTATCTCTCAATACTTCAAATGCTTTTAAATCACCATTTAATGCTTTCATAACTAATGCTACTGATATACTTTTTTGAGTATCACCATTCTGTAGTAATAATAATAATTCTTCTTTAAATGTTTTTCTTTGTGCTCTTGACTTTCCAGAAGCTATCCCACCTTTTCTTCCTCTTTCTCTAGCTTCTTTCTTGGTTCTTACCGGTCTTAGGTTTTGTTCATTTGCCATATATTAGTATCACTTCCTATTTTTTTGAGTTTGTTTCTCACATTTCTTTTTCTCCCATTCCAATTCTTCTTTTAAACATTTCTTATTTCTAGGGCAGAATTTACAATTACTATATTTGAAACACAATTTTATTATCATCGATTGTTTCATCTGCACTCACCTACAAATAAAAAAACTAACATATAGTTAGTTCTAAAAAAAATAATTGGAGTTTCATTTCATATGTTAGGAGTCATATGTGAATCACACCTTATCAGAAATCCACACTATCATAATAACACATCTTTTGTCTTAAAATGTATCATCATTGTCGCAAAATGTATCAATCTTCATCCTTCATAATTTCTTCTTTTATTTCATTTATAGTTCTTTTGATCGTATCTTTAGACATTGGTACTACTCTAGATATATATCTATAACTTTTGTTTTGAAACCATCTTAATATAAAAATCTTAAATTTGAACTTATCTGTTGCATTTTGTTCTATTTCATGTAATCTCTCTAGTATTTCTTCTCTCAGTTCTTTCTTTTGTATTATTGTGTTGTTTATATCTTCTAATAAACTCATTTTATTTAATGTTTCATTATCCACTTTTCCACCTGATATCTTTTCTGTTTTTATTTCTGGACTAGATGGTAGTAAACTCATTCTTATTTCTATTTGTCTATTATATAGTCTGTTTATATCTTTATTTATTAATTCTAACTTATGCATCATTTCTATGTAGTTTTTATAATCCATTAATTCACCTTCTTAAAATGTTTTCAAAACCCCTCTGAATTGTTATTTATATTTTTTATTCTTCTGTTTATTTAACTCAATTAATTCATTTCTTAATCTTTTGAGTTCTTTCTTTTCTTGCTTTATTATTTCACTTTTAACATACATCAAGTGTTTTATTTCTTTTTCTCTATCCATAATAAATACCCCGTTCAATTTTATAATATTGTTCTTGTATTTGCCTAAAAACATTTTCATATTCACTTGGCCTTATTAACTCTCTTATTCTATATTTTAAAAAATCTATTCCATATTTTCTTAATTCAAATATTGGTATTTCAACAAAAAAATATGATTTAGGCGGATTAATATAATTAATACTTTTTGAAACGAACGTATTTTCCCCATCGTACTCATATACTACAGGTGATTCTAATTTATAGCCCTCAAATACTAACCTAATATTATTAGTAATGTGTTCTCTTTCTATTTCTCTTAACTTTAGATCTACCATATCCCAACTATGCAATTCAACTTTTTTATTATCTTGGACATTAAAATCAAATAAAGTTTTACAATATGGGCATTTATGATTATAGCTGTGTTCAATCGGTGCGCCACAATTTTTACAATTCCTTTGTTCCATTTAAATTACTTCCTTTTTTACAAATCCAATTTTTCTTTTATTAACATTTTCAACTTTGGTTCTTCTTTTCTATCTAATGTTGGTACACGATAATATAATTCTTTTGCTATTCTGTTGTAGATTAATAAATAATAATCTATTTGTTTTTCTAATTCAGTTAGTTGCTTAATTAATTCTGTTGTAGATGAGTTTTTTATGTCTTTCATTCTTTACCTTCTTTCAATTCTTTAAATTTTTTAAAATAAACTAACCAACATTTTTTATAATCATCTTTACAATTTTTGCAATATTCATCATTAAATATTTCTTGTGCTTTTTCTTCGTCGCTCTCAGTAGCGTATCCATAATTTAAAGGGCATTCATCTTTAAATATGTTATATTCTAATATTATATTTATTATATTATTTAATCTTTCTATTTCTTGTTGTTTTTCATCAATTTGTTTTTGCATTGAATAAAACTTTATTGCATATACACTATCTTCTTTATTCACTCTTTATCATCTCCTTCTAGGATATTTAATTGTTTAATACAAAATTCTTTCTCTTGTTTTAATAAATCATGCTTGCTTACAATAGTATATTCTTGATTACTTAATGCACTATCACAATGTTCAATTTCATCTTTTATAATTTTTATTGCTTTATCACATCTTGATTTGTATTCATTATGTAAGCATTCACATAAAATTTCACTTGCACATTTTGTATCTTTTGCTAATTTTAATTTTTCATTTTCTTCTTGTAATTGTTTCATTTTATCTTTTGCTTTTTCATCACACCACATAAACATTAAAGTCATATCATCAGGATTTTCATATTGATTTACTTTTTCTTGTAAATTAGTTATGTAATCTAATACTTTTTTTATTTCACTTGAATTAACTTTAAAATCATAAACTATTTCACTAATCTTTTTTAAATTATCTAATATTTCTTTTATTTCATCTTTCAAACTAATTCACCTCATATTTCATGCTTTCAAATTGTTCTTTTGTTACTATTGATTTAATTTCATTTTGTTCACAAACTTCTGTTGGAATTAAATGATATTCATCAGCAAAAATTAATTTTTTAATAGGTTCTTCTACGCCTTCAAAATATGCTATATGTTTTACTAATTGTCCATTAACATAATCTCCAACTTCTATTAAATCTATTATGTTTGGACTTGATTT
>AUXO013180984.1_pt1 | contig 37826 bp, 35 predicted proteins | sample 768731 | NCBI WGS metagenome assembly AUXO01 (sample SAMN02715735, study PRJNA202380) | gut metagenome | biome: sheep rumen | host: Ovis aries | place: New Zealand: Palmerston North | reverse complement strand
GTACATTACTTGATATTATTATAAGCTCTCCGCCCGCCGTAGATATCTCCTCATCATATGCAATTACACAAGACGTATCTTGTGTCTCTACGATATTCTGCCTGCATTCGTTGTAAAGGCCGAGCTGGATATTAAGTCTACTAAGTTCCTGTTGGTGTTCAATTACTTTCATCCTCGCCTTTGTATATTCAACTCTCGCCTGATAATATGCTTCGGCGTTAGACCTTACATCGTCTTCCCATTGCAGCACCTTTTCTCCGAGACCATCAGACATCCAGTCTGTATAATAATCGAATCTATATATAACACTGCCGCCAAGAGGGTTTATTGCTGATATTGCTATATCATCTTCTCCTCTTACGGAAAGCGCTGTGTATATTCCATCAGCACTTTCTGTTATTTTAATATGAGAAACGACATCGTTTATTGTCAGATGTATATCCGTTTTGTTGTTGTAATTTTTCATTGAATAAATGTCTACAACACGATTTAATATATCAAACACAAACACACACTCATATGCTTCTTGTAGTTCATCTGTCATGAAATCATATGCGCTTTGTTCTATGTCAATATCTTCAAATGATCTATATAAGCCATTCAGATCCTCATCAACATACCCTAAGCTCCACATAGGAAGTTTATCCAGAATGATGTCTACCAGACCTCTCGTTTGTGTATCTGTGTCTGTCACAAGCGGTACGGTTACAAATCCAATATCAGGTGGTACAGGGATGTACGGAGCTGATCTGTTTGAAAACTCAACCTCACAAGATGTGGCGGTAACGTCCTTATAGGATGCGTTTTCAAAATCTATTTCTTCAGATACATCAGATATTTGAAAATAACCTATATCTTGAATGAATATATATCTACGTTTCTGGATGCTGTTAAATACTTCCTCTACGTAATTATTATTATCAGCATTGTCTGTTTTTGTTAAGTACACACGAAAAGATACAGTGCTAATAGAGTTGAAGTTCAAGATAACCTCAAGGTCTGAAACCTGACTAATTGTGTAAAGAGCATGAGATATTCCCGTTTCGGAATACGTTGATCCGGGATTACATAATATTAATTCCGGAGTTTCGTAATTATCAAACTTGTCAAAAGCAATTTTCACGGGAACACCTCCTATCATAAGAATCTTCTATTTTGCCACGACACACTCATCGTTGTTACATCCCCGTTGATTGCAAATTTATTTTCTCCAGATATCAGTCTCGGAAAATTCTTCTTTGTCATTTGTTCATAAAGACCATCCGAGACCCTGCTTATAGAACTATCAATAACAACTCTGGAATACGGTGGAATATTTACAAATTTAGTAACCCTATCCCTGTTATCATTGAGATTTGTAATCTCTATATCTCCACCAGTCTTTCCTGTGATGAGCGTAATTTCAGGATATGTATACCCATCAAGATCCGTATCGACAGGTATATCAATCACCTTCGTGCCCTCATCGACAATCACAATGCTACCATCATCCAGTATAATAATTGTGCTCATTGGAACCGGATCTGATAGTACGTCGCAAAGGAATAAACTCAATGCTCTTTGAGCGTCGCTTGCCTGTACGTTTGGCGGAGTATCATTATCATAGTCTTCGGATGTATAATCCATATCACACGCTATCAACTGATATTTACTTAGTGGCGGATCGAACGCATATCTTGGTGTTACCCACGGATCATAATCCGGTTCTCCTTCATGCATCATTATATACAAATATACCGTAAGGATGTTCTGCGCGTCGATTGCCTCAATACGACCGTTCATATTAATATCTCCGAGAAGTATTTTTCTAGTCTCTCCACCATCGTTTATAGTGATTGGATCCTTATTTACGTCAAACGCATGGATGATAGGATCTTGCCAAAGCATCATGCTATCGGTTTCTAATGTACATTTGAACCCAATGATTCCGCCATTTCCATATATTTTTGTCGGAGACATAAACCTGCAATTGAAATAAAGTCTTTTTTGAACGCCGTATACAAGTTCATACATTTCGCCGAAATAATCGTCATCCATGTCAATATACAGCTTTCTAAAAATACTATTTGTGAATAACCACCGTTCAACCTCTCTTATTTCCTTTTGTTTGAGCGGCAACGCATCACACGTTACTATCTCTATCTCGATCTCAAGAGACGTATCGCTATAGTCGTCGCCAATAAGGCATCTTGATTTGCTCGCTTTATTATAATAATAATTCCCCTTTTTCACTCCAACAATAGGTCTGAACATTTCTGTTTCTATGTTCGCAATTATCAGGTTATACTTACGAGAATCGGTGTTATTATATGTAAAATGGCATTCGCACAAATTCATTCATATCACCTCATTGTGTGCTGCGGCTTTCACCGCAGCACGAATTTATATTTTGAGTTTTCTAAACTCCTTGAGCAAGATATTTATGCTCTCACGCTGAGCTCTTCTTATCTCAGAAACGGTTGCATTATCTGCGTTTCCATTTATGATGATATCGCCCATATGAATAGCGCCTGTACTAAACGGGTTTATAATTCCGCGAACAGTATTTGCACCGGCCATATCAGAGCCAGACAACTTGCTACCAGCGTCCGCAAACGCATACAAGAAGTCTGTTGCCCTCGCATTTAATACCTTTTCTCCACCAGAAAACATTCTGTATTTGTTGCCGTTGGAAGATTTGAATATCGCCTCGTCGCCAAATTCATTGACAAGGTGAAGACCCGGAATTGCATTCTTCGTACCAGATGCGTATCCTTTTGGTGGAGACATACCGTCGTACCCGCCATACGAAGTGTCTTTTCCGTTGACTATGAGCATACGATCATGTTGATAATTCTCGTAATCCCTAATGGCGTCTGCAAGCTCTTTAATAAGCTCCGCAGCCTCATTTGTGATGCCGTCACCGTTCTTCTCTCCGTACTCACGCATCTCGTCATAAATATCCGAAGAGTTGCTCTTAATTTCAGCAAGCGCAATATTGTAAATCGCCTTAGGGTCGTTTAATGTCTTATCGATTTTGTCTATGGCGTCCTGTATTTCTTTTGCCTGACTCTCATACTCATCGTCTAAGAATTTTTCCGTCTCATCAAGAGCGTGCTCTCTCTCAAATTCATCAAGGTCTTCATTCGCATCTCTCAACTTAACCTTAAGTTCTTCGATCTTCTTAAGAGCCCAAGCAGAGTTATCGCTTCTAAGTTGGTCAATTTGAGTTTGAATATCAGAAGCTGCCTTTCTCTTTTCCGACTGCTCTTTCAAATATTGTTCTTCTTCATATTGTTCTCTGAGCATCTTTTTTTGCTCATCATAGAACTTACGAAGCTCTTCAAGTCTGTCATTGAGGATGTCTCGTTCCTTCTTACGTTGTTCTTCGATGATCTTCATTCTATACTTAACAACATTGTCGAGAGCGTCTTTTGCATCGTCTTCAAACTTCTTTGCGGCCTTCGCGATTTCTTCCTCGTACTTATAAGCGTCCTCTGCGGTCATTGCCTGCTTTGCTTTAAGACTGTTGACTCTCGCCTCAAGCTCGGCAATAAATCTTGCGATATCAAAACTTGGGTCTCCCATCTCCTGAAGGTGTTTCTGAAGTTTATACCACGCATTGAATTCGTCCAGAAGAGGATTCGATTCTTTTTTATTGTTTGTTGGATCGCTGGCGTTATTGTTCGATTTATTGTTCAATTCGCTTTCAGATTTATTCTGGATCTTTTCGATGTCACTAATATCTTGGTCGATAGAATCCTTCATACCGTTCAGATTATTAATCTGATTCTTAATGTAATCGGCTTCTCTTTCAAGATCTTCAATTATCCTTCCTGAGTCAATGGAAGATTGAGTATACCAGTCACCAACAGACGAATATCCGCTTGTTAGATCTGAAAGCGATCCTGAAAAATTACGGAGTATAACACTGTTTTGATTATAAACAGAGTTATAATTATTCATCCAGTCAATGACAGATATGTCGTTTAGATTCGCATATGCAGATATAGCCGCGCTTTCAATGGCACTTCTTACATTCGGATCGGTAATGTTGTTATAAATTGATTGCGTCATATTCCATCCGAGCGCTTGGAGCATCTGATTTGTAGCCGACACATATTCTCCTGTTGACTGGATTCCGGCTCGACCCATCGCTATATACAACTGACCGACATCAGTTGCGTATGGGCTCCAGATTCTTTCAACAGCAGTCTGTAAGAGACCATATGTGTTTTCGTTAGATCTCTTAAGAGCTCCTCTGTTGACCTCGACTTCGCCCTCTTTTAGACGAGCGTAATCTTGGCTAGCAAGCGCCTGAAGATATTGAACCTGCCTGACACCCTTTGTAGTAAGATCAATTTCTCCGGCAATATATTTTGTATATATCTCCATTCGTAACTTCTGCTTACTCTTTTCAAGCTCAATCTGTTTCTTTACAGCTTCGAGGTCAAGGTTAAGTTCTGCTACCTTTTTATTAATCTGATCCTCATATTCCTTACGGGACGCTTCGAGCATCACATTTAAGAGCCTTTTTCTACCCTCTGCACTTTTATCTGTAAACAAGTTGGCCTGTCGAAGAAGTTCTGGGTACTGTTCTGCCATATTGATAAGTTCTTTTGTTGTCAAATTTGTACCCTTCTGAAGCTTTTCCATCGCAGATGTAATAGAGTCAATTTTCTTAGTTGCCTTACCAATATTGTCGAAAAATTCTGAGAAATCATCTGGGATAACAAATGACTCGTCAATCTCTTCACCAATTTCACTTACGGACTTCTTCATCTCATCAAGAGCTAACTTCAGATCTTCGAAACTCATGCTTCCATTTTCATTAAGAATTTTGTACACAAGTTCTATATCTTGTCCGGTAAGAGTGAGAAGAAATTCTTCGGCCTCGTCTGTGTCGTCAATAAGAAGCCTACGGATGTCGTCGAGTTTAGTCGTGATGCTGTCAAATCCAAACAGAGACATAATTGTTTTTATTGTGTTTGATTCTACACCGGCCTTATGAAGACCATCATTAAGTTCGTTTATAGCCGTTGTCATCATGGAGACACTCGAAGAACCAGAATAAAAGAGATTCTTAATATTAAGCGTAGATGATAGTATATCTTTTGCTTCCTTGCCCATGCTTTCGATAGGGCTTAAAACATTATCAGTCAGGTATGCAGTAACATCGCCAGAGGTCTCTGCTCCGATTTCTGAGAAATTAATGCCAGATACTATTTCGTCAATGGCCTTCTGTATTGTATCGTCGGATCTTAAATATGCAAGCTGTGTCTGCACATATGCCATTGCCGTCTGAGATACGAAATCCCAATTACTGTCGTTATCAGATTGCTGTCTAACATTATGGAGTTCTGCCTGAATTCTCTTAATAACAGAGTCAAAGCTATTCTCTAGCTTATCAAACTCCCTCGCTACCTCTTCTTCGTTCATATGATTGATATAGCCAGACTGAAGGCCTTGCATATAATTTCCGAAGACATCGCGCATGCTCTTGTCGAAACTCTCTATGTCAGGAGCAAATTTACTGATTTTCTCGATGAACCTCTTATACTGACCGTCGTCAAAATCGAACGACGCAGACCCGCTTTTAATTGATTCTTGAAGCTTTATCATATAAGCAAGAGATTCCATTGCATCTTTTTCCTGTTGCTTATATGCATTACTAGAATCAGTCGCAAGCTTAATGGCCTCGCCCATATTTTCAGCTATGCTAATATTCGCAAGTTCCCTCTGTGCTTCTACGGCCTCCCATAGTGAATCAGACAGATCCTCCGCATTATACGACAGATTAAGGATTGCATCTCCATTATTGTCAAATCCTGCTTTAATGTTAGGAAGCATATCTGCTATCTGATTATTAAGATCCAAGAACTCCTCGTATTCATCATCTGTTAAACTGACATTCCCTCTAAGGTTATCTACGCCACTTGCAAGCTCCGTAAATCTTGGAATAATATCATCAGCATTCTTCTTCAGATCCCTATAACTATTTGCTACGTTATTTGCGTCCGATACAAGTTTAGACATTTCATCATGCACTCTACTCAGCGTTTCTTCTGAAGTCTCAACTTCAGTCTGCGCATCCTTAATATTCTGAATAAGCATGATAAGACCAGACACCGCAAGCATAATCCAGCCAAGAGGATTAGACGAAAGGAGACCTTTGATCGATACTGTGAGCCCGTTCGTTGCAACGGTCGCAACCTCTTCTGCCGTAGTAAGACCCGCAACAGACATTGCTTCTAGGGCGTGCTGCGCGGCCGCGTCTCCGGCAGCAGCGGCAGAGGAAAGTTGTGCGAGCGTTTCTCTCTGCTCAACGGCTGTAAGTGCCAGATACTCCTGCTCCAGACTCTTTGTGATTGTTTGCTGAGCCGTAAGAGATGTTACAAACTGAGTTACGGCTTTCTGAGACGAAGCAATTGTTCTTGCGAATTGAATCGCCTTGATCGTGTTAAAACCAGATACAATTGTCGGGATTAACATGTGAACTCTTTGCAACCCGTCTGCTACCTTAAGAAGTGCAGTACCGGTGTCAACAAAAAGTTTCGTCGTGTCGCTATCAACCGCATCTCTTGCAAGAGTTTGCCACGCCGTATGGAACTGCTGGATATGTGCCTGTGTCGTCCCTAAATAAATGTCATATGATTCAGATAGCGCTCCAGCACTCGTAGCCATAGAATCCATCGCGCCGGATGCTTCCTTGAAGTTTTCAACAATAGAGTAGAAAACAGTCTGTTGTCTTGTGCCTGCAATAGCCTCTGCAATAGCCGCCTGCTCCATACTTGTCATATCGTCCCATTGAGTGGCGATATCCTTCATAATGTCATATGTAGATCTAAACTCCCCATTAATTGTCGTGAGAGCAACATGATGCTGAGTAAGAGCGCTAACGAGCTCGTCATACGTCGATTCAGTCATCGACTCTCCAAGATCATCAAGTTCAGTCTTTGTCTTTCTGATTCTAGCGGAAATCGTGCGAAGTGCTGTCGAAGACTTAGAGGCGTTCTGAACGGTAGCATTAGCCGCAGTCAAAAGAGCAACCGTTTGATCGAAAGTGTTACCGGCAGCAGCCATAGCGGACGATGCGTTCGTCATGCCCTCTGCAATCTGCTGGACGGAAATTGGGAAATTGTTACCAGTTGTAACCAATTTATCCATTATGCTTTCGATGCTATTGACATCTGCCTCTTTAGGGAATGCTTTCATAATCGCAGTAACAGCGTCTTCCGCTTGCTGCGTATCAACATTACCGACCTTCTCAAGCATACCCGTAAACTTTGCAAGCGTTGCAGACTCATCAAGATTATAGCCAAGACGTGAGAACGTGGTCGCCGCACTCACAAGGTCTGCGATCGGTGTGCTCGTCTCTTGCGCCGCCTGAGCAATATCTCTTGAATATCTCTCAAGCTCGTCATTAGTTGCATGAGTAACTATTCTGACGTCAGCAAATGCAGACTCAAGCTCGATCGACTGATTGATAAGATCCCTAATGACTCTTATTCCGGTCATAAGTATTCTATGTGTCGTGTAGAAAGTAAGGAATGTTTTAGTGAGAGAGCCGATCTGAGAACTTAGCTTCTCTGTAAATGTCTGATACGTCGACAGAGATCCAACCGTAGAGTCTACACTGGACGATATCGCCTTCATTGTACTTGCAAATTCTTCCTGACTCAATGTACCGTTTTGTAGACTAATATATAACTGGTCAATCTCTCGTTTGTATTGCCTAAGCGCATTAAGATCCGAAGATCTCGTCGCGCTCATAAAAGAATCTTTATACATCTTTTGAGCATCGACTATTTTCTTCATTGCATCAGACATCTGTTTAGATGCATCTGTATATTCTTTTGTGTCTTTCAATATAAGCGTGTTCGACTCAGCATCTCTCTTTTTAGCCAGAATGTACTCTTCGAGGCGATTCTTGGTCTCTTTTGTCTGAAGTCCCACATTTTTAATAACAGTTCTAAACTGCTCGGTTGTCACATTGTCGACTGTAATGTGATTCTTCAATTCCTCTAAAGTTCCGATAAGTCTGTTTATATCAGATTCATAACCGGCTATAGTTGAATCGTCTGTCAGCCCAACAGTTTTCGACAACGTATTTGTTAATGTGTGTCTTAGCGTTTCTATTTGGGTGAGAGATGCTGCGAATGTTGCTGAATCATCTCTAACATAGCTTGTAGATGTCTGCTTTAGCACCGCGACATACTCGCTCAACTCATTCTTTGTCCTCTTCGCTTCACTACCAATCTCCGCAAGAGTAAGCTGAAAGTCTCTTGTTGTGACATTACCGTCGAGCAATCGCTGTAAGAGATCGGTCATGCGTTCGTTCAAGGCGTTAATATCTGCCGTATATTTCTGTACACCAGAGTCGTCCTTGAATTGTGCGGTAGAAATCTTAATAGTCTCAAGTCCGTGCCTTATAGATTCGATCTTGTCGAGCGATGGCCATATCTTGCTTTCATCAAAAGATGCATCTGTTTGTTTCGACGCCCTAATATACTCACTTAAGCTGTTTGTCACTTGCTTTGTTTCAAGATTAATTCTTGCCATTTCAGACTTGAATTCAGAAGTCGAAATAGATCCATCACGAACTCGTTCCCGTAAAACATCAAGACTTTTATTCAACTTATCAATCTCAATAACAAACCCAGAGACTACTTTATCATTTTCCCCAACTTCTCCAAACGGAAAGGATGATATCTTTGCGTTATGCAATGTATGAGAGAGACTCTCAATCGAAGTAAGCGCCTTTGTCATACCGTCAACGTCAAAAGAAACAGAAGCTTCTTTTGCACTGCTTATATATTCATTAAGATGATTCTTTGTCTCCTGCATATCCCATCCGATAGATTTAATCATCATGTCAAATTTTTCAAACGTAAGATCATCAATCATAACGGACGTTCTGAGTTTATCAAGAGCAAATACCATACTATCTATCTGTCTTGTATATTCACCAACCGTGCTATCTCCGGAAAACGGGGTGGCGCTTCTCATTGTTTCTGTAAGAGTGTGTCTGATACTCTCTATCTGTTTAAGCGCAGAAAGCATCTTAGTAATATCGTCCTTAAGAAACGATACTTCTTCCTCTCCTACAGTTGCCCCCTTCGTATTAGCGTCAAGTTTTACACCATTTTTACTCAGATTATTTGCAATATCAAATGTAATTATTCTGATCGATTCAAGTCTCGCCTTAAAATCAGACAATGTATTTTCGTCTATAGAAACTTTAACCTTAATAGGTTCAAGATTATTTGCTATCTGCTGTAAACACTCCGATATAAGCTTACCGCTAGCTCCGTCAACAGCTCCGTCGCCAAGAACACCAAATAACAATCTAATATCGGGACTCTGATGTGCCATAATATCCCCCTTTCTTAATAACCCCACATGAGTTCTGCTTCTTTAACAATATTTCCATACTTAATCTTAAAGTCATCAAGTTCCGCCTGCATGAATCCAAGATGCGGGCGAGACGCTCTGCTTGGTGTGAATATCCCTGCGTTCTCCCAGAAACCGAAAACCTGTTTTGCACTATAGCCGTTATCGAACAATGCAACAATATTATCTACTCCGCTTCCAGTTCTGTCAACCCAAGCATCGTGCCCAGATCCACTCTGGTTACTTCTGACACAAAGCAACGAATCCCTGCTGAGATCATCGTCGAATGCAATATAGGCCACATAACTTCCGTCTGGACGTTCTTCGATAGATAATACCGAAAGTGAATCAAAATGATCTGCGACACTCTGAGGAAATACTCCTCCTGTCTCAAGCTGTCTTGCCATTATCTTAAGCTGCCTGATTAAATCAAGTGCAATCGCATGCATATCATCAATAGTATGGATACTACTACCAGCGTTCGTTTTCTCGACTCCAGCATCCCTATAAGCCCTTAGTGTATCCTTCATTTCGTTCTTCCCGACAGTAGAATTAGCATAATTTTTAAGTTTGCTGCTAATTGATAAAACATTGATCTCAGCCATAGTTCACACCACCAGTCGTCAATTACTTACTTTCTTCTTTTTCTCCCTGCTGCGAGATGATTTCCTTTACGAGCTTCCCTTCGTCGATCTTTAGATTAGACATAGATCTAATAAGCATAGCGATATCTCCACTATCAGTTCCCTTGAAAACCTCCTCGAATTCATCGACCATGTGTTCGACTCTTGCATATACCCTAGAAACACCGCTCATCATGGAATCACTATTGACACGGATTCTGTAATCAATTACTTTGTCGATGTTATCGAAGATCTCGGAAAGCTGTACCTCATTGATGTATTCAATAACAGACTGATAAATATCTGTTGCATATACAAAAGCGTACTGCTCTTCCGCAGATTCCGGCAATTCAATATCGGTATATAAAGAAAGGATCGACACTTTTGTGATGAATTCTTTCATATCAGGATTATAATTTCCATCACCATCAAAACAAGTGTCAGCAACCTTGCTTACGATAGCGATCGCCGTCACAAGATCAACAAGACTCTGAACATGAATCTCATAACCGTTCCAGTTAATTACATTCGTGTTAGAGTTGACCATTTCGTCAACAATCGACTTCGATACTTCCTTAGTAATTTTCATATTCATTCTCCTTTATTTCCCAGATTTACGTTTTACGTATTTTTGGCAAACGGAATTATCTTCAATACAATCCTGTATTCTACCTTCCTTCGCCTTTCTAAGCACACTACAATTCGTCTTGTTTCGCCTACACGTCTCGCAGTTATTTGATATAAATGATCGCATCTGGTCTTTGTTATCAAATACACCTATATAATCGACAGGATAAATCTCTAATTCTATTCGCGGATTATCTCTATCGTACATTATTTTCTGAACCCTTTCACATGTAATGTTATCATCAATCCATATTGCCTGCGTATCTGTTATTGCGTCTAACATGCATTTGAAGTAATTGTTGCAATCTAGGTCTATCGATGGAAAATAAAATACTGCGTCGATGTAGAAGTGTCGCATCTTATCTGGAATTAAATCAAAGCCCTGTTCTTCTACTTGCTGCAACACATACTCCGAGAACTCTCGCTTATACTTCTTTGCCTCGTTTGTGCAATATGTTATTGATATCGGCCTTCCATTTTTCATTACAACTCGTTGGCCAAGATAGTGGTTCACGCTAGGCGGCATAGGCGATGTTAATTTCAAACGATCTCCCAATAACAACACCGTCCTGTAAAAAATAGGCCACACCTAAGTCAGATGTGGCCTATACACATAGAGCCAGTCAGACTCTTATTTCTTTTTCTTCGAAGGCTTGCTTTCGGCTACCTCTACTACATCTGTCGTTTCGTCAACCTCATCACACTTTGTATCTTCTGCAATGACATCATTCTGTACCACAGGAGCCTTCGCTTTCTTTACGGCGGCAGTGAACTTATCACGGGACTTCGCAATCTGAGCGAAATACTCTGCGCCATGTTCAACACAGCAGGCTACATCCTGCCATCTATTCTTCTCGCCAACACGCACAAGCGGATTAGCGCAAGGAAGATATTCTGCGCCGCAAATCTTACACACTTTCATTCTATTAGTCATATCATTCACCATCGTCTTTTTACTAGGTCACATTTACTATGCACGAATCTTCATAACGAACAAATGCACCGTGCTCCCTATTCATAACACTAACTGTGATTGTAGCAGTTCCGGGAGAAATAGCTCTAACATAGCCGCCATTAACGGTTGCAACTTCCGGATCGCTCGATGTCCATTGCTGAGACGACATGATGTCGCGTACTGTTGCCACTAATGTTCGCGTCTGATTAACAGTTAAATTCAACTCGTGTTCATTCAATGTGATGCTAGGGTTCCTTCAATTAGCGTCATCAACATCTACGCCAAACACCGTATATGTGTAATATTTAGAGCCAGCACCACATGCCCCAGCCATCGCCGTAGCTTCGAATGTATGTACGGTCGGATTATCACCGAACTCAAGATTGAACTGACCGCTGAAGTCGACCTTCGGGAAGAAGAACTGTACACGGTATGTCTTAGAGCATCTATCTTCTGCAAGACCGTTGATATACAGCATCGCCTTGCCTGCGTACTTATCGGACTCATTAGTCAGAACATCTCCAGTTGCGATCGTTCTCTTGTAAATCGCAACAACCTCAGTACCCTCTGTAATATCCGTATGGAATGTGAGGGCTTTAGTAGACGGATCATAAGTAAACTTGCCGGAAGCTACCGAGGATGCCTGAGTAAGCTCTGCCGTAACATTGCCATTAGCATCCTTCACATACAGCTCAACGATTTCAGCACCAGCAGTACCAACTGCAACATACTTTGTCGCCGCTGTGTTAGATGCGCCAACAGTAAGATAGTCAGTCCACAGGATGGTTGCCTCGCCGGTCACAAAGTCGCCGCCCGTCTGAAGAGCCATAAGGCCGTAGGACACCACACCGTTTGTACCTGTGACTGTGACACCCTTGTTCGTCTTGGTTCTGGACAGCAGTCTGCCGCCTTTACCAGTAATATCCTTAGTCTCTTCCGTCTGGTTAATCGCAGAGGCAGTAAGCTCGTCCAGAGAGAAGAGATAGTCGCCAGTGGCCGGATCGAATACATCAATCGTATCGATTTCCTTAAAAATCAAATCCTTACCGATATTCATTTCAAATCCTCCTATTCTCAATGAATCATCCAATTTAAGTCAGAATCATTCAGATCACTGACCTTTATGGTACCAGAATAGACACCATACATTCTGTTTTCATAATCTATCTTTTTAACGATTTGCTTCATACTTTCATTAAACTGATAGATAGTCAAACCTTTTGTTGACTCAAAGTCATACTTAAATTGCTCTGTATTAACAAGAGCAACTATTTTAATCTCAAGATGAGACTTTTCAGATCTTCCACGCTTTCGCTTTTGTCGCCTTCTTGCAATTTCAACCATATAATCTCTTGCTTCTTTATTTGCAGGAGTGCGTATGTCCCTTTTGATTCCATGAATACTTCTTAGAATTGATGCAATCTTGAGATATATTTTCTTGTCAATCACAATATCGTTTATTCTATCGACAAGAACAATCGATCCTCCACTTTCATCCTGAGCATACTGAAAATTCTTTAGATCCATGCCATCAAACACAAGAGATGTGTCCATTGTTTGTAGACATGGAAATAGTCGTAGGAACAATTCGTATTCAGTTATCTGTGAAAAATCTATACCAAGATCGTCTAGTTGTACCATAAAATCAATTGGCATCGCTGTCAAAATCGAGATCACAGAATAGTAATCATCTTCTTTTTGAAGAATTTCTCCAACCGTAGGGATCTTTATTCTGATTTTTTCATCGACTAAAATATGATCCTCGTACAGTAAATTCAAAACGGGCATCAAGCACCACTCTTTCTGTTCGAGGGTATCTTCCGATGAGGGTTATACATATAATTAACATCATCGGTACTGAACGTGAGAACCTTTCCCTGATAGTCTGTAAGAGGGGAGAACCTCTTTACCGAATACAGCTCAAGCCCCTTGATACCATAGAACAGACTTTCATTTATCGTTTCTGCTATTTCAGAACTCAGGACGTCATATCTGACGCCGCCGCCCGATAACCGAAGACTGCTTTTATGACAAAGAATCCAGATATAAAGGATCGGTTTGTAATACAGCCGTGTCGATGTCTGCACCCGTGTCTGTACCGACTGTACATCAACATCACAGCATATATATGTATGTCCGTGCTCAATCGTTTCAGGAATATACTCATACGGAAATACCTGAGTGTATGCAAGATCTCTTGCTGTCGAAAGATCTTTTTCTTCATTAATCAACTTAACGATTGTTTCATTTGTGAGAAGATCTTTGAATAATTGATTCTTATAATCAAATAGCTCCTTAAGATTCATCAGATCCACACCTCCTTATCCGCGCTAGGATTTGTGCCGCCGTGAAATACAGGCCGCTCATCATCTGCGCGTCTTGGAAAGTGCTTATAGTAATCCGCAATAAGAAGGTCGAGGTTGTCATCATCTGTAGTCTCGACTTCCTGCATAATAAATGAGAAAACACCATTACCATTAAATACCTGACCCATACGAAGTGGCTTCGTAAGTACATAAGCCAAATGCTCGTGGCAGTCAGGATCGTCGATGATAAACCTCGTAGTTCTATCCAAACGAAGTGCATCTGGCGTTCTGGCGATCGTGACAGAAAGTCTTGTATCGCCTCTGGTGACTATAAAGTGTCTCTATATGTTTAGCATAAAGCGAAGGTTCCCCTTTACTTTATTTAGGCTCGCTACGCCATGCCGCCGACTTATCGGCCTCTATCTTTCGACAGAGCACGGACTATATCTTCACCCTTGCGGGTGCCTACCACTGTTCGACCAAACGCTTGCCGAATCTTAGTCTCTGAACCTTCTCCTGTTCGGAGCTTGGCTGCTGATTACCCAATATATAGCTCTTTTCAAACCTTCGCACATACCCGTGTTTCATGATTACGCTGTGGTGTCTATATCTCTAAGGGCGTTCCAGCAATTCAATAGGTTATTATTCAAGCGCATTTCTGCGCAAGCGGACAAGACCAAATAGGTTCATCCTCAAGTTCACCAGTTAGATACTTTGTCGAGTCGTTAATATACGCCCACTGCCCACAAATGTTTCCATCCTTATCCACCCATTGGAGGAAGTAGTTACACTGTTGCATAACACACTTTGTGTACAGTGTCGTATTCGCGTCTCTCTCTACAATCAGCCACTTATTGTCCATCCACTCAACGAGAGCGCCATGTCTAAGGTCTTCGTCTGGCATAGAAATAATAGTCTTCCTGTCGAGGTTATCTGTGTTCATAATCCCGCACAATCTAGTTTCACCGTCTACGATACACTCGCTATATGACGGATTGTCAACAAGATGGTCATAAATATAACGCTTCTCACGCTTGATGAACGAATTGCGCTTGGTCGATCCTCTTGCGGCTATTCGCTCGTCATAAATATCCCAAACACCCATATCATTCACCAGCCCTTCCGCAGATCGCACGGAGTTTGTTACAGATGCTTATTGCGTGGAAAACCTCACGCCTATACACGGAGATATCGAGCTCCGGCTTGTCAATCAACCCCTGAAGAATTGACAACAGGGTTATAACATAGGCGTTATAATTTGTTTCAACATACAAACGATTAAAACCGTCTATCTCAAATTTAAGACTACGCATATATTGGTTCAGAGTTTCCTCGCCGGACTCCTTCATAGGGAGTATTTTGAAGAAGTGATTCACCAGATATTGGAAATAATTTGGCAGAGTCATCTCGTAAACTTCGCTGTAGTCACTCATAAATGTAACCTCGTAAGGTCATTATGATTATACGAATACTCCCGCATCGCTGATGTAAAATCACTCTGAGCCTTTGTGTGAGCCTCTCCAACACGACGAAGCATTTCAGCAGGGGAGTATGTCGTATAGTCTCGTGTGTTAAGTACGAGTTCGAGCAATTCCTGCTTATGCGTGTACGGCTTAAGCCAATACACAACCATGCCATCTGTCACGATATCAACGATTTCTGTCAGGTCGTCGTCTTCAAGATCGATTTCGAACTCCCTGTTTTCATCGTTCGCGGTTGAAACAAGATTTACTTTACAGACATGCTGAAACTGACTAATAGCCTTTTTCATATATCCGTCAATAATCTGAGTACGAGTTTCTTCTTTAAGATCAAGAAGATCATACTCTGAAATTTTGGAGAGAAAACCTCCGGTGAAAGTATCATAGGAGACGACCATAGCCGACACCTCATCTTTCATTAAACTGAACTTCGAGAGCCCGTTCAAGCGCAGCAATTACCTTTCTGGAATCAATTGTGCCATCTTCGATTCTTTCGCGAGCGTACACTGCGTAAATATCTTTCTGGCCTTTCGGAAGTTTGGAAATAATCTGCTCAACCTCATCCGCCGGACGTGCAACAATCTGATCGAACTCTTCTTTAGTGATAGAATTCTTATAATACTGTCTTACACCGATGAAATCAATAACCCACTCATCTTCCTCTTTGAACTGAAACCAGTTATTCTCGAAAAACTTTCTTGCCGTGCCCTTCGCCATCTGAAGATCAATAAGCTCGACATACTGCTCTTCTCCAAAACTATCCCAGTGAATGATCTCACCGGTTCTCTTCGACCAATAATCAAGCATCCCGTTAAACCCATTAATAACCGCGATATACTGGTGCATATCGATATCACTAGGTTTAATACGATCTTCTTTCTTCTGATCTACATTTGTTTCGTTAGAACTTTCTTTATCGAGACCCATCTTAACTTCAGTCGCTCCTGCTTCGGGTTTTGCCTTTCTCGTTGCCATAAAAACATCCTTTCTTACCTTATATCAACGGGCCGCACAATAGCGACCCGTTGAAAATAAATCTAATTAGATAAACTGATACTTACCGATACCTGCGTTACCAGAAGTAACCAGACCAAGACCGTCCTGTGTGTTTAAGAATTGTGTGTGAGTTCTTTTGTGATGGCTCTCTCAAAAGACCATCCGCTATATAATCTGTTAAATAATGTCTTCGGATTAATACCAACAATATTAGCCCATTCTGTAACATTGTGAGTTTCTCCGTTAAATGTGTATTCTCTATTTGACCTCTTATTATTGTTCTGTTCTTTTGTTGTTGCGAGTCTGCAATTGTCTGGAGAATAGCCTTTGTTATTATCTATCCTATCTATAGTTAATCCATTGCAATATCCATTATCCGCGCACCATTGTCTAAATGACTCATATGATTGTAGCCACTCTTCGCACATAGTTATACCTCTCCCGCCATATCTTTGATATGCGATATTGTTTTTGTTATAACATCGTCTCTTTATACCGCACCAAACATTGTATAACTTTGTATTAGAATCACCATGAGTAGCCTGTCTTTCAGATTGTAACCTTTGTCGCAAACATCCGCATGACCTGCTCTTCCCTGAAATAAGATTCTGTTAATCTACTATTTCCTCTTTGCCACACTCACATCTGCACAGTCATGCTCCTCTGTGTTTGCCATTTGCCCGGATAATATCTTTTCTTTCAAGAACAGTCCAATATCCATATTTTTGTCCGACCAGATCTTTTTTCGAACTTATATGAATCACATCCCTATATTTATTTCACACACACTATGGCTCGCTAAGCCATCTTGACGCAATGCGTCCTCGACCTTTCGGTACGAGAGCAGACTATATCTTCATCCACAAATGTGGAGCCCACCACTTCGGCCACCAATAGCTTGTAGCCTACTCCATTTCTGGATAGTCGTTGAACCTTCCTCTGTTCGAGGCTTGGCTGCTGATTGTCCATTAATAAAACGCTTAGGTATTACCCATACGCCATCGTACTTTCTTTTTTCTGCTTTCGCAACATTCGCGCACGTCTATATTTCATGACAACGCTTTAGTGAAGTACGCTTTAGGATTTTCCAGCAATTCAATGGGTTTATATTCGAGCACCTTTCGGTGCAAGGAAGCTAGGTCATGCCGCAACTAAGCGACTATTTAACTTCTCAGCATATACGAATTCCTGCGTGAGATCCATGTTCTGGGATGCGTCACGATGGATGATGAGCGGATTGCCCTCGTATACGAACTTAATCGGCTTGGAATCTGCGCCTGCGCCAGCAACGATGTGCAGAGTCTTGTCATCAAACACGAAGTTTGTGGTGCCAACTCTGTGACGCTGCGGGATGACGATAACGTCAGAGCCATAGAACTTACCAACGTAACCCTGAGCATCGACGACGTTCTTCTGATCCCAACCCTGAATGCTCGGAATAAGATTGCGGAGAGCCATCTTAGTACCGATGATTGTGGACTTAGCGCCGCCAGCAGCAGCTTCAACATGCTCGATCAGAGTAAGCAGAGTAGCTTCGCTGTATGTATTACCGGTTGCCGGGAAGTATGCAGCGCCGCCAAGATCTGCCTGAGTAGCATTAATCCACAGATCATAAACCTGATTCAGAATGTCCTGATTAAAGGAGCGGGTAACAGTGTCGATCATCTTGTTGAAATCAACACGACCTGCAAGAACTCTGCTCAGCTCTTCGTAGATACGAATGATATGAACGGATGTTTCGATCGGAACGACCTGCTCGCCGACAAGACGCTGACGACGAATTGCCTGAGTGCCATCAGCAGCCTTGCTAACAACAAACAGGTTTGCGTCCTCAACATCGAACTGCATCTGATCGCCAGCGGCGACATTACGGTAATCAACCAGAGCATTGAAGAAGTCAGACTGCGCAAGGGAGTCGATGACTGTTGCTGCGAGGATCTGCTCAACGATAGAGAATACACCATTGCACTTGCCATCACGGAGTGCGCGAGCGTCCATAATAGTGGAACCACCGTTAGCCTCAATCAGAGCCTTACGGAGAGTGTCCTGAGCTTCGTCATTAGAATACTTCTCGACCTTACCAACATAGGAATCAACGCCGAGCTTGATGATTTCATTTACATTCTCAATAGCCATTATTTTTACCACCTTTCATTTTGGATTCAATTAGTCTACCTGAATCACATAGAATGTGAAGCGGCCAACTGTATCAATAGCGATGATCTTACCAACAACGGTAGAACCAGAAGTTGCGGAAGCAACGACGTTCAGCTTTGTGCCAGCCTTAAGTTCAACGATATTGCCAACAGCCGGTGTTGCAGCGCCATCAAGTGCGTCCTTAGTGACGGAGAAGATAGCGTTATGGGTGAGGTAATAACCGCGTGCGGGCTTACCTGCTTTGTTGTAGAAGTTCTCAATCGGATACTCCTTCGGGCAATAATTAACCTCCGGAGTTGCAATAAGAACAACCTTTTCGATTGCTGTATTAGCAGCCGGAGCCGTTGCCTTATAAATCTCGCGTTCACCATCAATCAGATCGCCAACAACAACGACATTACCATTATCAATGTCGGTTGCAGTGGTAGAAACAAAATACTCTACCGAAGCAAGGCCGGTACGGTTATCAGTGCCGAACATCTTGTCGGTACGAACTACTGCGTGTGCCATATATAATCCTCCTTATCAAATATTTATCTGCCCTTATACTTTTCTACAACGCCGCCATAGGGCATATCGGCTTCGTCTGTGTCCTTTTCGACTACAATCTTCGGAGACGTCTTTTCCATAGAGAAGCTTGCATGTGTGCCAAGTCTTCCTCTAATCGCATAACACTTTTCCTCGATTGTTTCTGCGTCGAACTTCAGATTGTCCTCTTCAATTGCAGTTCTGAGTGCTTCAAAAGCCTCATTACCAGCAAGATCTGTGAACTGTGCAAATACTGCGTTTGCCTTTTCTGTGCGCTCTGCGCTTTCTGCCTGAAGTTTGAATTCTCTCAGAGAACAAATTTCAGCTTCCATTTCGTCGTACTTTGCGGAAATTTCCTCATACTTTTCAGAAGCTTCTGTCTTCTCTTTAGTAGCCGCCTCAATAACAGACGACATAACAGAGAATACGCCGCCAGCGCTAGACGCCATATCTGCGCCTTCTTCGTAATCTACGATTGCATACTTCTTTCTTGTCTTTGTACCCCAATCAATAACAGCATTGTCGCCGTCCATGTTGTACTTGAACCCATACAGCTTCCAATCTTCCGTTGCTTCTACATACACCTCAGACTTTTCGGCATCATAATCTGTGAGCCAATACTTCGGGCAATCTCCCCACTCGTGATGGACAACCTCAGAAGATACAGCTTCATGCAGTGCTTCACGAACATTGGAATTCAGATCGAAATTCTCAGCCGTTTCGCCTTCGGCAGCAGTTTCGCCCGCAGTTTCAGGCTCAGCAACAGCAGAGTCTTCGGAGACATTCTCTGTGTCAGCAGATTTCATCTCTTCAAACTTCGCACGAAGCTCGTCAACAGTGAGGGCATCAATCTCGAAATCGAGAGAGTCTTCTGTGAGACCATACTCCTCAAGCAGTTTCAGTTTCTCGTCGTGCATCGTTTCTCCTCCTTCCATTGTTGTTTTATTATTGTCAACCGCATTATCGGCGGATGCAATCAGTGAATAACATTCTTTGAGCTCTTCCATCATTTCAGATATTTCACTCTTGATAGACTTGTCGGAGTACACCTGTAGCTGACTTCCTTCAAAACAAGGTGTGTGTCCATCTCCGAGTAGACAAAGAGCCGTGAACTCAAATGACTTCACATCATAATAACCGGTCTCTTCGTTCTCATCGCCGCTCGTTACATCAATTTCCATAGAGTGAGCGATCACGCCATTAAGATCGTTTACAATATACTCATAAACATCCTGACGCTTCCAAAGAACGACGCCATCTGCAACAAGATATTCGTGCTCAACGCCATTCTCATCTTTCTCCGTCACAAAAGAAAACTTCGTATGATCTGTAACAACACCACACGGGACAGTCTTATTTCTCACTCTCAGATTACCGTCTGCATCCTTAAAAACTTCAAGATCGTGACCGCCAATCTCTCTATTTTCAGGATCGTAGTTACATACGATCGGGACGTTATACAGTGTCGGAAGAGCGTCCACCACAACGTCATGCTCAAGGTTGGATGTGTTGCGATTCTTTCCTGTATACATCACTTTCAAAGACGCTGTTGCAAATGAATGGTTCACCTCTTTGATATTTGTGATGGTGGAACCAACAGCATCGAAATACAAACTCATAGTTTTGCCCATAGTACCACCACCTTAAAACGTCAGCTTGTTAGACGGGAAGTACGAAATTCCATCCAAAGAAAAGTTCATTTGCTTCTCGTCGTCGAAATGTTTGTTCGCGAACACATATGTGCTTTCCTTTTTGTGAGAGGCGATAAGTTTATATCCGGATCGTTCTAGCTTGTCCTTAGAATCTTCGTCGAACACATAAATAAATCTTTCATCCATTACTATCACCTCTTTATGCTCCGGGTCGCTCACGCGACTGTTCTCCGGAATCACTAAGATCTCCGATGTCCTTTTCTGGTGCGCCACTTTCTCCATCGCTATCTGGATCAGACCCGTCGCGTTCATCGCTACTCATCTGAGCGGAACTTACAATCGGCTTAAACATATCCTGAAGACCAAGAACCTCTGTTTCAAGATAGCTCATGGCATCAAGCTCCGCCTGTCCAAGCCCTTGCGACGCAGCGTACATAGAGATTGTGGGGAGGCCGTATGAAGCGGCCTTAAGGTATGCATCTCCAAGTTCCTTTTGATTAAAACGAGAACAGTCTAGGAATGTTACCTTAAATTTCTCTCCATACTTCAGAGAGTGTATGTATCTATTCACCATATCTTCAATACTCTTAACAACTTCAAATGTTATCGCTTGATCTGCCTTAATTGACAAAAGAAGCGCATTTGCTGAAGCTCTGTCGTTGTTGAAGAGCAAACTAGACACACCAGCCGCAGTAAACAAACTCTTTTCCGCCTCTGCAACAGTGTCGGCTTCTGATGTACTAGACTTCTCAAAACTAAACTTCTGAAGTTCCATCGGAGTAAGAACAGAGCCAATCTGTTCCGGAAGCACATCATCAAGATTCTTCCAGATTTCATAGGCCTTCTGATAGTCAAGCCCCCATACGCCGTCTTTGTATGGAATAAACATCGCCATCATCGCATAATTATCAAGCTCAGTTCCATCCATCTTCAGCTTCTTATAGCTATCAATATCAAAGATTTCAGGAAGAATTCCAGCAAACGGCGGAATCGGATATTCAAGACAATCCGTATTGCACTTAATCGCAAACGAGGTTGGGCAATCAAGCTCGATCCATCTGTTATGCCTCTTGTCTGCTCTGTATTCGTCGTACTTTCTTGCGAACTCAGGCGGGTAGTTTACTAAGCGCCCCTTTCTCGTATCAAAGTAACTAAAATCAAACGACACATTACATACATTACCTTCTATAGATGAAATCGCGCAAAAGTCGGCTGGCAACTGTTGAATCGTTATTGTGTCTTCGCTAATCCACATTGTTCCATAAAAAACATCCTCAAGCAAACATACAGATAGGATTCTAGGGAACTGTGTTTTAATTGACATAATAGAAAGCTGGTTAAGTGTGTTTCGATAGTTAATACTTACGATTCTCTTACTGGCTTTCTTCGGGTCAATTCTGTATGGAGAAACAACATATGCAAGATCATTTAATCCGACAAAGTATTTTACCAGTCGTCTAAAATGAGGGCTGGCATTATAAACATATCTAATTGCATGACGGAGTTCCTTTTCGTACTGCGCAGGATGAGCTATAAATTTAACAATATCACACTTGCTGTACTTTCCGCAGAAATTAGATATATACTGACCATACTTGTTATTTAGATCCCTCATGACCAACTTTGCCATTTTCGCATACTGATCTACAGAAAACGTCTCAACAGGAAGTATTCTCCCTGAACTCGGAGTATCAATTGTCTTAGCATTAGCCAAATCTCTCTGATCCATATCCACTACTCACCATCCTTCCCACAGACGGCTGACGAAATGCAAACATATCAATATCATTACTGATATATAGCGCCTGCTTTTTCGCCTGCTGCTGTTCAATCTGTATAGAAACCCAGTAGTTATATGACAAACTAGAGTATCTATCTTTTCTCATGTTCGACCTCTCGAACACTCGAACCTTTCCTCCGCCAGCATCTTCATACTGCAACTTGACTATTTCGTCAATCAGTAATGTTGTGCCAACATACGGCATAAGTATTTTGACCTTTGCCATCTGTGATAAATTCTTATAACCTTTGATAGAATCAAGAAGCTCCTCTGCGTCGTACTCATTTTGAAGAAGACGAATTCTTCCACTCTTAAATCCATCGCGCAACAAAAATGCGCACTCCGAATTGAACTGCGCACTAGCCTTAATAGCCCATATTACCTTTTGTGCATTTGGATTCACACATCTTGCCGCCATTTCTGCGTTATTACAACATGACAGCGCAGGATATATTTCGCCAGTCTCAGGATCAAGTATATCTCTTGACAAAGCGTCATATACACCAGCACCAACGCCCTGAGCATCAAGAACGATATAATCACAGAGGAATTCATCAAAATATTTTCTAATCTTCAAGGCCTGATCTTCGGTTCGTGCTCCTTCAAAAGCCTCTGTGTATACAATATTTCTCATATACCGGCCAGACTTTGTTGGCTGCATCGAATTAACAAACAACGCTGTTGCGTCGTTGTCGTTTTTCTTGCTAGACATAAGAGCTATATCCGCAGATAAAATTCGTATTTCACCCGGATGCTTATCCTCAATCTTGACTTGCTGTGCGTTATTAAGTAACGCAGCAGTCTCATTCGGCAACATTGGGTACTTGATATGTCTCGACTTTGATACGGTGGCGTAATCAAAGAACGAATCATCGCCAGCCCCGAAGAAACATGCCTCATACTCCATCGAGAATAATATCTCGCTAAAGTCACTTTCGGCCATATCGTCCTCTACGGCATTTCTATCAAGAAGACCCTCCTTGATAGACAGTTGATACGGAAGTCCGCACACAAACTGGTTCTTTCCGCCAACCATCATCGCCTTGAACGTATCAACACACTTTTGATAGATCCAAGAATCAGACCAGTACGCTGAGGTAAGATAAAGCGTCATATTCTTTTCCTTATCGTACTCTGCCATTCTCTGCTCCATTGATAGCTCTGCATATCTCGGCATTCGTCTCTGCGTGAGAAATTTTCTCAGGACGGCATCGATAACATCTTTGCGAATCATTCTAGCTTCATCCAAAAGAAGGATGTTTGCTCTCGAACCTCTGGCGCTATCACCGGCAGTTACGACCTTGATGAACGATCCGTTTTTGAATACAATTCGAGCGTCAGTACCATTGATCTTCGACTGACGCTCGTCTATTTCTGCTCTTAGTTCTGGAGAGTTTTGTTTGAGTTCCATGTCTATTTTTTCAAAAACATTCAAACTCTGCCCTCTTGTTCCAGAGGCAATACATATCTTTGTTCCCGGATATAGAATACATCTGCAAACACAAAATATCGCGCTTAGATATGACTTTCCGATCAATCTTGTTACCCTGTAGGCTTTTTATCCTACAGTTCTTATAGTTTCCTATAAGTTCAGCATATATTTTCATCCGTAGCTACGGAGCCGGACACTCGTGGCGGGATTATATTTATTCACCCACTATGCGTTACAATGCAAGCATACCTTGCGCAATTATGCTTGTTATCTCGGTGTTGCCATGCTACACACGTTTAGGGTTCACCGATTTTGCCCGGTTTTATTGACACTCATTTCTGAGAGGAGAGGCCGTAAAAGTCTTCATAGATAAACCTTTCCCGTTTTAGTTCTGGGGCGTTGTATGAATAGAGGTGGACGGTGTCTATCCGTCAAACCCTATATATTAACCTCTCGTAGCAATAAAAACTGTTATTGTACACACATTCATTGCTACCAAAATTATTTTTTGAAAAAGCTTTAGCTCTACATGTAGATAATCAGCGACAAACCTATGAATGTTCTCCCGATAAAATGCACACCATTCAGCTACGCCGCGCATCATCTTTTCATTCTTCGTCTGCGTCATCCTCATCACCACCAACTGGCGGTTGATCTGCCGAATCGAACTCTGAGAAGAAGTCGTTTATAAGATCTTCATCGTCCTCATCATCATACTCCGGACGCTCGACTCTAAGACGAGCAATTTCATCCTCGTACAACTTAAGCTCAGCTTTTTTCAGGCCGAGCATCTTCGCAAGGTGCCCATGAAACCACGTTGCAATATATTTCTTGATTCCATCAACATCCTTCATAGAAGGATCCACTTCCGGAATTGGACGTTCATTCTCCCAACGCTTTATCCATACACCAAACGGTGTGCTTGCGTCGGCTTTGGAAATATCGTCCTTTCTCTGATCCGGCTTCAATTGGGCGCTTCCAAGAAGCGTATTTAATGCAGTAATCAGCTTATCAGGCGTCTTTCCTTCGGCTCTCTCCTTGTTAATATCAATCTCAAGACTACAAATCTGTCTGATAAGAGCCTCCGTTCCAGCATCAAGCTCAGCACCGTCATCAAATTTAAGCTTTCGCATCCAGTAGATTCTTCTTTTCTCAAGTTCAATGTACATGTCCGTCGTGTAACTCGGCCCCCAAAAGTCAATTGTCTCTTGCGGGATGTTACCATCTGGATTCTCAGCAGCCGCAGCAGCATCCGCTTCCGCCTGTTGTCTTCTTGCGTTACGCTCGTCGTCTGTTGTAAAATCCCACAAAGTACCGTCTATTTCCAACGTATCGTCATAAGACTTTCCAACATATGTTGTATTCGTAAGCCTCTTTAAGTATGCTACAACCAACGTCTTTGCTGCGCTTCTACGCTTTACATATTCGTATATATCATCATCCCAGTACAAATCAAGCTTTCTGCAAACTTGCCTCATCGCAATCTTTGGGTCTGTACATTTAACTAAGTATTTATCGAACATAGTTTGTACACACTTATGACATATCGGTAAGAAGCCAACACCTTTATAATTCTGAGCGTAACATACATGAAAGTGACCACGACGAGTAGAATACTCTGTTCCGCATCTCGGACATATAATAGCAGCAGATGCAATATCAATACTCATCAGACATCACCTTATCCGAATCTTCGTCGACTTCCCCCTCAATAACAATATCTTCTTGCGAACCATCCGACGAAACCAGATCGTCTTCGCAATCATCATCCATACCAAAATCCTCGTCTTCATCAAACTCATCCGGCACGTCAAAGAAATCATCAGGATCTTCCAGAAGCTCCGCGATAGGTGCATTCTTTCTAGCCTCCTCAGCATCCATAAGCTCGTTGATTGTTCTCTTCGGGCGCTGATCTTTTGGCGGCCTGCCTTTTCCTGAATACTTAGGTTTCTCAGGTTTGAGATCCTCTCCGATATCTATTAGAAAAGCCTCGTATATTCTGGCTGCGTCCTTCATAGCTTTAGAAAAGTTGATTTTTGGGAGATAATGCCCCGGAATTGTACGCCATTTCATAGACCCCTGAATACGAACCTTATGCTCTGCCCTATACTTTGCACTGATTACTCCAAGCTTAGGAACAGCAACTTCTTCGCCTCTAGCAACAGCATCAACCATAACATCAACCGCCACAGTGAGCACATTCTTAATATCGTTAAGTGTGTAGTGCATCTCCTTATCTTTTCTTTTTACGGAAAACACCTTACTGTGACCTTCATCGTCTGTAATGGTGAATGAGTGTTTTGGCATAACAACTGGCTTACGGATATCATTTTTAATCATATAATCAAATGTCCGCTTAATTAGTTCTGCCTTATTCACAAAAATTCTCCTTTATCACAAAATATTAGAACAGTGAGTCTTTCTTTTCAGTGTTTATCTCACCGTTCTTAAAATACGCTCCGATCTGCTCGTCAGCGTCGATGTCTGTATATACTTTTACAAGATCAACAGAAGACCATCCAACAATTTCCGCTATCACGCTATCAGGGATTCCTGATTTAACAAGATAAGTTGTAAATCTGTGTCTTGCGGCATGGTGGTAAAAATTGACACCAAGAATTCTACTAAACGTATTCGCCCATGAATTCATTGTTGTTATACTAATCGGCTCACTAGGATTATTAATGTCAGGAAACAGCCATTCGCTCTCGATATTATGTTCCGCTCGATACGACATCCACTTATCGAGATACGGCTTGAAGTTCTTAGCTAATGTATAGCATGGGATATATTTACCGAGTCCGCGACCTTTTGTTTTTATAGGATCGCTCTTATAAAGCGCTCCATCGCACACGAGTTTGTCGTCATCAAAATCGCTAACTCTAAATCTCGGAAGCTCTGCTTTTCGTCTACCAGAGAACATTTCAAGCGCAACGAGACACGCCTGCTCATACCTTCCCTTTTCAGTAAGGGTGCTCAGCAACATATCAACCTGATCGTCTGTCAGGATAGTTTTTTCTCTGACAGGCTGCATCGCAGGGCTCTCAATCTTCCTAACTATTGATCGAAAATCTTTGAACTCCTCTTCTGTATCAAGAATATTCTCAACATAATTGCTTAGACTACTTATTGCAGATTTGATTCTACGAACTCTTGCGGAGCCGTTTTCATTGTCATTACATAGCCAGTTCTGAAACCTGACGAGCTCTCTTTTAGTAATCTTTACGAACGCCTTATTGTCTGCGTTCTCAAGAACCCAGCAAAAGAAGATGTCGAGGTCATTTGCGTATCCGTTTATTGTGAGTGGACTACGCTGGATTGACTTCAAATATTCAAGAAAATCTTCTTTTAATTGAATATTATCAGGATTTACTTTTGCTATCAAATCGGGGGAAGTAAGCCCCCTATTCATTTTCGTTTTTCTAGGCATCGTTCCCACCTCCTAAAAATACTCCTAAACACTCTTATTCTCCTAATTTATGTATCATTTTAGGAGAATAATGATGCCGCTGTGATGTGCATTAAATGGCTACGCTTGGTACGCATGCAACGGCACAGAGGCGTGCGTAGCTCCGTTAGCTTATTCCGAATCGGCATCTACATACTTCCAATGATAACCGCCTGTTGTCTTTCGCTTCCCCCTACATACAGCAGTTATTGCTGTAGCAAAACATCCGGTATCTTCGGCTGCAACTTTCATGCAAGTATACACTTTACCAGTTTCGACACAAAGAACGCTCTTCTTGAGAGGTGAATCTTCGTATGTTCTTCCGTACATAGTATTGTTCTCACCATCTCTTCTTGCGGGCGAGTGACATCTGAACATATCCATTAATTCATACGATTTCCCAAACACATTCATACAAGCCTTATACATTCTTGGCTCATACTTCTGCATTCGTTCAAGATCTTGTTTTATTTCAAGAGAGAAAGGACATCCAACACATCCGGTACGAGACATCCCCCACACTTCATAACAGTCTGAGTATCTAATCCCCTCTGCCTGTTTGAAAGCTTCCTTGACGTCGTCGCTCCACCACCAAAGTGGCATGAATTTATGTCTTCCACCTTTTTGTTCTTCAAAGCAAGACTTGTGAGCCATTGCTCTTCGCCCACCCTCAGCCTTCCGTTCTCCGGTTATGTTGAGGTCTATATTGTGCAACCTTTCATAATCATGAAGGGGTTTCTTCTTGCTTATATCACAGCACTTATCCGATATCTTAATTCCATTTTTTGTTGCGTATCTGACCATTTCTCTCTGCTTCTCTGTAAACGTCATTACATGATACCTTACAGCGCCGTCCTCAAAAATATACCTTTCCGCATACCGCTTTCCTCTTTGATATGCATCTATGACGTTTGATTTATATTTGTTAAGTATTGGTACGCCATATTTTCTCACAGAAGTAACAACACTTGTTCCTCTAACTCTATCTATCTTGATCCCGTATTTTTCCTCAATATCATCAAGATGTCGTTTTGTTGCATCATATTCAAGCCCTGTGTTACAAAAGACAAACCTGCATTTATCAAGATACTCAGGAAAATAAGTGCATACCAAATGTACGATGCAGTCAGAATCGCTTCCGCCAGACACGGATATTGCTATTCTTTCGTGTTGAGAAAAATACTCCTCGACCTTTCGAAACGTCCTTTCAATCTCAGAAAACGTATCAACATCTTGATATTTATCTTTAAGGATGAAATAATACTCGGTGCGTGTCATACATCATCATCTCTGAATTACAATTCACTGAATTATGATTCAGAAAATTGAATGTCGTATGAGCACACAATACCGGAATTATCACAGACACAAACTATCTGCTCCGGTCTGCCGCAAATACGGCGCTGAATACAATAATCATCCATACCCAAGAAAGACCCTGCCATTATTGACTTTACGCCGTTCACACTGTCTATCTTATTATGATGCAGGTGCCCAGATAACACAGCGTATAACCCGTCGCATTCTCCGATGCGCTCGCACATAGACTTCAGCGACTGTACACTAGATATACTCGTATCAAAATCGCCATGAACACCACAATATTTCTTTCCTCGAATATCCAGTAAAAACATTGTGTCGTCGATTGTTGCTTCGTTCATAATTCTTACGTTCGCAACATCACGCATACGCGCATCAAGATACCAACCTGTGATATTATCAAGTCGCTCCGATATAAGTGCATCTTTTTTATTGGCTTCAATGCGACTATGATTCCCGGCCACAGAAACATATGATACCGTTTCAAATAACGGAGAAATAGACGTCAGAAACTCTGCAATAAGTTCAGACACTCCACATGTTTGTTTGATTACATTCTCCTTGTTAGTCACCTGAATACTCTTGTGAATTGATCCGGATATACTATCTCCGGCGTTCCATACATAACAATTGATAGCACCCGTCTCAACGGCGATGCGCTCAACTTTTTCTGCATACTCGATAAGCATTTGGCGACAAATATCAGGATTGTACTTACGCCATTTATTATCGACAACAGCACCGAAATGCAAATCGTTCAAACTAACAAGAAGATCCCTTGTTCCATCAGATGCGTAGATAATACGCTCTTTTGGTTCAAGTTTTGGAAGGGCACCATTATTCACAGCACTCTCAATGATCTCAGTCAACTCCTGCTGTCGCGCAACCTCTCTGATAGATTTATTAAACGCTGTTCTCTGATCCATAAGCTTCTGCCGCTCAATCTTAAGCTCAGCGATACGATCGTCAATATCGTTCACCTGAGCAGGAGCAAGACCTTCTTTTGCTATAAGATCAAGAGTTCTTCGACTACCATATGCCATTCTTCTTGCAACATCAGGAGCGTATGGTTGCCCGTAGATAGCCTCTGCCAACTCTGTATAGTCTACATCGGAAAGCGTTTTATCAACAAGCTTACCGTACACAAGACGACGATGATATTGCAGATCTGTTTCCCCTTGCTGACGAGCAAGCATTATATTCATTCAACGTCACTGATCTCGCCAGACCGCAGCTCCTTAATAACGCGAATCGCCGCAACTGTCTCTTCGCAAAAATAATTGCCACGACGCGACTTCTGTCTCATAGTCCGGACGATATGAACATTCGGACAACGACGGCGAAGTTCGGAAGCCTCAAATTTTGTAATAGCCAACATTAAAACATACAACCTTTCAAATAAATGATTATGGTGGGAAATCAAGAGCGTTATGAGCCCACTCTTCCTACCTAATAATAGCACGCCTAACGAGGACGTTTTGTTCAAATTCGTGCGTCCGAAAATGACGTAGATACGCGCTTTTATACACATGATTTGATGAAGAAAACGCATTTATTTTTTCCAACATTTCATTGTTTAACACGTATCTACGTCACATATATCGATATGCTATACGCGAAGTCTTCCTCGAATCACGGCCTCAACGCTCTGCCTAGTCTTCACTTGAGCGGCGCACTTCATGCAATACTTTTGCTTTCTTCCTCTTGAAACAGCATTTCTCTTCTCTACGGTACCGCACTCTGCGCATCTAAAAAACGGCTCTCCTATATACATAAGGTATTGATTGCCGAGATTGCGAAAGTCGCATATTTCAATCGCAGTAGGCGATTCATTATCTATAAAGTTCACTTTTACATTCATACAATCTATCTTATGAGGCAAAGATATTAAGCCGCATTCCACTAAGTCGTTATATAACATACACTGCCTCTTTATGGATGTCTTAATATTCGCCATCTTCATAATATCCGAATCATTATTATATACCCATCCGGTATCTCCGGAAGAAACTAAGCACCAATACTTTGCCAGACACAACAATGCGAACGCAAGCCTTTCTGCCATACGACCAACGCCAGCAGACTTGATCTTGTTGAGTTCGGATTCGGTGATGGCTATTGATCCAATATTTATTGCATTATGTTTGTTTGCGTATGATATTGCGCTCCCGATTGTCTGTGTCCACTTTACAGTAGACACAGACGGATCGCACGAAATCAAAAAACCATCCAAAAGAAGTTTAACCTGTTCACGAGAGTGTCCCTCGTCAAAATAGTATCTAGCCACCCTCTTGAGTGTTTCATATGGATCCTTTCCAAGATCACTATTATCGATGGCGTCTTTTGCCCACCGGGTTTCGTTAAGGATAATACTCACTCTACCACATCCACTTGCACAGAAGCAACCTCAAAACTTTCAGACATCCACTCGACGCCGCCGCCATCGCTCTTTGTCGGGAACTGGATCGATTTATTTTTCTTCATGAGTTTTTTCACGATATCATCTCCACACATTCTCCACACAAATTGTTTTGACTTTTCTTTTGTATAACATAGGTCGATAAGTATTTCACACAGCTCCTCTTTGTTTGGACACGCAGATGTACACGCTTCTCTAAAAATGTCGTCGAGCAATTGAGCGTTAGCAATCCTGTCTTCTTTCTTTACTCTGGTTCTCTCGGCAGCTATTACTCGATCTCTCACTATCTTATCGTACTCCTCCATAAGTCTTTTTATAGCTCTCATATGAGAAACAGAATAATCAGAATCACCTCTAAGAATCGTATAATCAAACGGAACCTCATCCCTCTTCTTGGATAACACCTTATCATACTCTCTCTCTACTCTTCTGCATATACGATTCATCGTGCAATCCCCAGTACCGACCGGCATATAATATCTATATCTCTGGAGAAACTCCAACTGTTGATCCGTCAGATCTTTACTTGGCATAGACATCAATTCATCAACAGACATTCTAAACCTGCGCATCGCATTTTTATTTGTGTCTCTGATATATTTAGTATACTCTTTAGAAAGACTAGGATAAATATATCTCATGAAGTATGGCTTACGATCCGCAACGATCGACCTAAGGAACTTCTTATTCTCTTCTGTCATATCTCCGCCTATCGCGTGTCTATCATACCAGCATCTCGGCATCGGTGTTGCTACGATGCCTTTTGCTTTGTCTATGGCCTCCTGCTGTATCGCCTGAATTCCGCGAATCCTGTACCGCAGTTCAGCATACTCTTCGGAGGATTTATCGAACTTCGAAGCAACCTCATACATCGAAGTTCCCTTATTTGTAATAGAACCAACATCATTTCCAAAGCTTGCTATATTTGAACGAATAAAGTCTTCTTCTGTTGGTATCTTCTTTTCTCCTTTCTTCTGCGCACACATCAGCGTCGGTAGTGGAATTTGTCTACGCAAAAGAACCGGATTATCTGTTAGCATGACCAAATCCCCGTCGAAATCCATTCCATTTAACGCGCCCATCATATTATCATGAGCACTCACAACGGTACACGCAGTCATATATCTAAACCATCGAAGCACATCTTCATCTCTGGATGGTATGACACGCCTTGCGTTCTCCGCACAACTCATAGGTGCTCTAAATGCGAGTAACTCTTCTGCGTCCGTATCCGCCCAGAAATGATTGTATATCTCTCCGGCCTTGAGAAGCCCTGTGATTTCCATACCAAACATTCCTTGACACAAAGCGTATAGATCTCCACTGGCCGTTGAGTAGTTGCCATGAACTTTAAGTACACCAACCTTTGCTTCGTCTATTCGCTTCTTTATTAAGCTGTATATGCTCGACCTAACAAACGGATCGTCAATCAGCCTTGGTTCAACCATAAGAGCCTTTTGCCAGTCATTATCCAGATTAAGTACGTTCTGCTCATTGAGCCCAGTTCCTTTTAGATACAAAACTGTCTTAGCCCAATCACCACACAACGCCCCGTTTATCTCATCAATTGTTGGGGCGACAAGCTCGTCAACATCTTCTTCGGTCAAATCAAACACCTGCTCAAACTGATAGTTGAGCGCACGCTCAGATTCGAGCTCTTTCGCGCAGACCTTTGTAACAGCAAACGTATACCCATTTCTTTTGGATGCATCCAGCCACTCAGCACAGCTACTATAGCTGTCCCAAAGCTTCACCATCGACACAGGAAGCACAAGATCAACGTCTCTGATATCAACGTCGTCTCCCCACGCATCTTTTACAACATACCGTCCAGCTACGTGTTCCGCAAACTCATCAAAAGGAAACGTGTAAACCATACCTTTTGTCCAAGCCATACGAATACAACAACCAGAAAGTGTGTACGATAGTCTCAAGTCCTCACTCCACAACTCCGCGAGAGAAGGAAGTATCATGCCACACCCGTCCGATGCAGTTACCGTTACCGGCTCAATATGAGGCTCTGAGATTACGGGTACACCACCCTCATTGGATAGGCTAATAACATTGTCATCAAACGTCAGCTCAATATCGTTCACAACGAGAACTCCGCGAGGCATACGAACTGGAGTTGACGCACTGCACGTCAATGCCCTATACGCTTCAAGCTTCGCAGGTATAAACGCCTTCTCTTGGTTACGATCGTTCGAGATACGCCGTCTTAATTCGCTAGATAGCCGTTCGCTCACGAAAACTATGGTTGACATTTTAATGCCGCCGGGGGTTCCTAACAATCTTGTATACTTTACTCCGTTAATGCTAAACCCCCTACAGGCTCGTATGTAATCGCTGTTCTTATCAATAACCAGACACATGTAGTCTGGCTTGAACTGAAGCCTATCAAGATCTGCGTATAGCTTCTTGATGGATCTCGCAACACCCTGAGACTGTTCTTCTCTTCTTAACCTTTTGATTTCAGTCTTAATCTCACGAGCTCTTGCGTCTGCATCAGTAACTCCGTTCAGTTCGTCTATCCATCGAAGCACCTGAGACGAAGCAAGAGAGATTATCTCATCATTCTTTCTGGCCTCAGCGAGAGGGAGCGTAAGATTCCACTTACTGCTCCGCAATCTTGAACTGTGTATTTTGAACACGAACCTCTGACATTCAAACTGTTTAGAAATAATACCACCCTCATTTTAACATCCATATCAGATTACATACCATCTGAGATATAATCCCAATAAGCTACTGCGTACTCCTCGTACTCATTCCGAGCAGCGTCAATATCATCTGCCTGAATCAACAGCTCAACCCCGTCAATAAAAGTGTTGCACGGCCTATTGCCACCGCACTCATTATAAAAATAACATTCCTCACAAGCGTTCACTATTAAACACCTCCTCTCGCGAGTTCATCCATCCAATTAATAAGCAGAGTTCTCATTCTTCTGCTTGGGATGTAGATCTCAATATCATTGCCGTTACGAATCGCAGAACGCCATATCCACTGAACCATTGTTGATAATGCATACACATCCTCATTCACATCGATCCCATGCGACTGGAAGTAAAGCTTCTTCGGAACATTCATGTAAACATTTACTGCGTACACAAGCGTTGTGCGTGAGCTATACTCGTTAGTTGCCCGCTCGTTGAACGAGACGAACGACTTCGTATACCCCTCTCCGCGAAGCTTACCTCTTGCGTTTGCGAAACTTCCCCACATACGCTCAGAACCCTTTGCTTTTGTGTAGTTGTGGAAGAAGTTATATATATTCTTCTTAAGCTGTGTTATCGCAGCGTTACCACCCGACTTGCTACACCAAGAGTGTGATAGCGAGTGCGTATGTTTTCCAATAGCGTTCAGCTTCTCGTTATCCAAAATATGAATCTTCTTGCGAAGCGACTTTGTGTACTCTGGAACATAACCCTTGCTGTTTGTAAAGAAGAACCCGCGTTCATCCCTATCAACATGGATGAACGTATACTGGAGCTCGTTCAGTCTTAAGAAGTGATGTATCTCCTGCCCGTCGAACAAATACGTCATAATAATAACATCCTTAAATGCTGTGAACAGATCCTTTGGGAGCACCCAGTAGTAAAGCATGCTCGAATCCGTATCGCTCAAACACATAAGATCCCTGCTCCTCAGAAGCCCGAAGAATTGCTTGAGTTCCTTCATGCCGCCTGCATAGTCGTCTCGCGCAAGCGTAATCCTATCTCCGTCTCTCTTTACGTACCCAGCCGCTATACACATCTCAAGGTCTCCAAGGTTAAGCTTCATCTCTTCCATCATATCAATATTCTCATCAACCAGAAGAATGTAGCCCTGTTCCTTAATATCGTGAAGCATCTCCTTTGTGTAAAACCGGAAAGCCTGATGTGTTGTTGAGATATTGCGCCCATCCTTTATGAGAGCCGCTGTATGACCGCAAATGCTAAACCCGTATTCAGGGATCTTATCAGAAGGACGAGCAAAGTTACAGTGTGTACATGCACGCTGTATGCGATCAGCTTCCTTAATGTACGGTGTTATATAGATGAACCGCTCAGTCGGATTCTCGTTCATATAACGTATCGCGGCAGAGGATTTCCCACTGCCCATAATCGCATCGCAAACCTTAATCATAAACTTACAATCCTCCAAAAAATCGTGATGATTTTACCAGAACAAATCTGGTAAAATTGAAAAAATGCACCCTAAAAACGACCTAACAGCTAGCTTTTCAAAAACGCTCCCTTAAGAGGAAAAAGGTGCAAAGAATAAACTTAAAAATGACGTTCTCGGAGAGGTACAAAAAGCATGATTTTCTCACCAAGAACACTCCCTCAAAGTAGTAAATCTTCCTTTCTTTTTCTCTGGTTATCTCTCATACTCAACACCATCTACTACATAATATCCAAGAGAAGATCAAAGTTGGACAAGAAAATACAAAAAAGTTCAGAGCTCGAATGTCGTCGTAGCCAGTAGTCAAACTGTGATGTTGTTGGCAAGTGGCTACCGGTTATCAGACGACACGAGAGCGGAGACAGTTGAGGGTGTGGTGAGACTGTAAAAGAAAGGATGATTAAAACTGTCAAAAGTCTCCCCATAATTAACAAAAGCCAAAGAAAAGCATATCTATTTAGAACAATCTCTAAATAGAAAGTATGATATATTTGTCACATTTTAATTCACCCTGTTGCACTTTTGGATTGTTGAAAATGTGGAGAGAGGAGATTTGGGGAGACGGCTTGGGAGAGGGAGTGACATGGGTACCCGGATTCCGGTCTTTCTTGCCAAATATGATAATATGGGCTTAAATAAAGTCTTAAAGCTATAATTTAAGACGTTAAAAGATAGCTGAAAAATCAGGTTAAAATATAACCTAAAATCGAATTAAGCTATCCGGTTGTGATAATAAACGGATTGAAATTAAATTAAGTTACAATCTGTAACCAAAATTTAATAAACTTCCGGAATCTCCGCATTTGCTAACATTTTACGCTTTAAGTGTTTAATCATGCATTGCATTTTTGCTGAAAATCCTTTATTATAGGGTTGACAGCACAAATAAAAAGTGCTGATAACAACACGTTCCGCCTATTTGGAGAAAGGAAAAAACCATGAAAAAACACGAAAACACAAACAAATTGACGTCTTTTGCACGTCGTCTGCAAGGCTTTGAACATGCAGAGAGAACACGCCCTATTTGCTTTGGTCATATCGTGACCGATACCGCAAAGATGCTTGCTTTTTCTGTCCTTAGCAAACTTGAAAAAACCGGAAGTCATGTCGAAATTATCCGACAACTGCGAATTGACGTTGCAACCGGAACGGGCGACGGGTTTGAGCTTGTATCTTGTGGTTGTGTTGCAATCCTTGAAGAGATTGAGAAAGCCCATGGTCGACATGGCGAAACACTTCCAGCGAATTGGTTTGAATTGCCGTATACCGTTGAAACACTGGATAAACGTGTAGTTATCAATTCCGAAAAATCAGCGAAAATGAAACAGATTGAAATTGCACCCATTACTCAAGTATACCGTGCAATTCGTGACGGCGTTGCAAGCAATCGCAGTGTGCAAGCTGCAAGTCTGAAATATTGCTATATTGCAGACGAAAACACGGACGGGCTGTATTATCGAATTGATAGAGATAATACAGTAATTGATGATGACGGAACGGCTAAAAATGCAATGGTTCATAATATGAATGAACTTGTTGCAAGTCTCAATTTGACAGATACACAAAGTCAAGTCCTGAAATTGCGGCTTAAAGGTTACGGCATTCAAGCAATTGCTAGTTATTTTGGACGTAGTAAACAAGCTGTTGCAAAAACACTGAAACAAATTCAGGCAAAGACACTTGCTGTTGTCGGAACGTCCGGCGCTGAATTTGCACTTAGTGAAACTATTGCGGACGTTTTCCGTCCGGACGGTGTATCCTCTGTTTCTCTTTTTGGTACTTCCGGCTATGCTGACGTTATCCGGACGGATACCAAATCCGGCGAAATTATCCGGAAACAGTTTGCAACCGTTCCGCATATCAAAACTATTGATATTCCTTCGGTATACTTCAAGGCATCTGATAGGGTAGAACTTGTGAGAATCAGAAAGCAGAAAGCGGATGAAACAAGAAAACGACTTGCAGAAATGACAGATAGGGCGCGTGCTGCATACATCGAATTTATCGGAAGAGTCGAAACGGCGAAAAGAAAAGAGTCTGAATATCACGAAATTTTCCGGAAGTTTTCGGAAGTTGAAGAAACGGCGTATGAGCTTGACAGAATTATGATTGATTACTGAAAATTTCGGATTGTGATAGTAAACGTCCGGCGATTTTTCGCCGGACGTTTTTTTGTTGTCAAGATCTTGATAAGAAAATGAACACAATTTTTTTTGGATGTTTTCGCCGCTTCCGTTGTGATTGTGAACGCAGATCTGGTGAAAGTGAACGCTCTGGGCTTGTGTCAGTGAACGGCTGCAGGCGCATCCAGAGCGCCGGACGTGCATCCAGAGCGCCGGACGTGCATCCAGAGCGCCGGACGTGCATCCAGAGCGCCGGACGTGCATCCAGAGCGCCGGACGTGCATCCAGAGCGCCGGACGTGCATCCAGAGCGCCGGACGTGCATCCAGAGCGCCGGACGTGCATCCAGAGCGCCGGACGTGCATCCAGAGCGCCGGACGTGCATCCAGAGCGCCGGACGTGCATCCAGAGCGCCGGACGTGCATCCAGAGCGCCGGACGT
>AUXO010301219.1_pt1 | contig 37856 bp, 35 predicted proteins | sample 768731 | NCBI WGS metagenome assembly AUXO01 (sample SAMN02715735, study PRJNA202380) | gut metagenome | biome: sheep rumen | host: Ovis aries | place: New Zealand: Palmerston North | reverse complement strand
TCATAGAGTTTAGCGAACAAAGTCTTAGGTTTCGACCCCTAGGACCTGTGGTTTTGGCGGGAGAGAAAATCGAGGGGAAGAAAAAAGACCAAACAGGCTGATTAAAAGTTGAATATTTTAAGCTAGATGACGATTTTTGAAAACGCTGTTTTTTGATAAATTATTTGACATACGCACCATCTTTCACATACAAGAACACGAAGGATTTCCCTTCGTTGAACATAGATATTCTTGCTTATACGCTGACTCACCATATCTATATAAGTATGATGAATGATTGCGAGTTTGATTTACTCACTCGTAGAGCTTTGGGGCTTGTTCAATCACTTCTGTACAGACAGAACCAGTTACTAAAGCAGATTAGAGCCCATTAAAACTATTTGGAACTATTTTCAAATTATTCTTGATGTTTTTTCAGAAAGAGGCTTACCTATCATATTATCAATTTATGAGTCTCATAATTTACGGAAATTTCTAGTAATATCAAAATGTGTCACTTTTTAAAGGGGACTCAGAACTTATTTTTCACAAGAATATAATTTTTCACCGCTAATCCAAGTCAAAAAAATATATTATCTTTGCAGTACAAATCAAAAAATATATAAACCATGAAGCGAATACTAACATTAGTTATGTGCGCATTAATCGCACTTCCATCGATTTCACAAAAAATTAACGAACATCCATGGAAGAAAAAAAGAGTTGCCTATTTCGGTGATTCCATTACAGACCCAAGACTCAAGGCATCCAAGACCAAATATTGGGGATTTTTAGAAGAGTGGTTGGGCATAACTCCCTATGTATATGGTGTAAGTGGAAGACAATGGAATGATATTCCACGTCAAGCCGACAAATTAAAAGCTGAGCACGGTGATGATTTCGATGCCATTCTTATCTTTATCGGTACCAATGACTTCAATGCAGCCGTCCCTATCGGAGAATGGTATAACGTCAGTGCTGATTCAGTTGTTGCAGCTCACAAAGGTCAATGGGAAAAAGCGAAATATCTAAGATACCATCGTACCATGAACATGAATAACAGCACGCTGAAAGGTCGAATCAATATTGCACTGGATAAATTAAAGAAAATGTATCCCAAGAAGCAAATTGTACTGATGACCCCAATACACAGAGCTGACTTTAAAAGTAGTGATACCAACATACAGCCAGCAGAAGACTATGCTAACGCTTGTGGATTTTTCATCGACGACTATGTACAGGCTATCAAAGAAGCAGGTAATGTATGGTCTGTTCCTGTAATAGACCTTAACGCACTTAGTGGGTTGTATCCTCTTACCGACGAAGGAGCCCAACTTTTCAACAAACCTGACACCGACCGTTTACATCCGAACGACGCAGGACATTACCGTATGGCCAAGACAATACTCTATCAGTTGAGTACATTACCTTGCACCTTTGATATGTAAAATATCATCAAAATAAAAACAATAAGAGTCTTTTTATTCATGCTTTTATTTGCCTATTTAACTCAAAAAAGGTACTTTTGCAAACACTATTTAAAAATTAAATATTATACATGAATAAAAAGGCTCTTATTTGTTTTATCATCATTGGATCTGTTCTTCTAACAACGATTGTTTCTTTAAGCTATAACCTCAATGCACAGAAGAAACAAAACCAAGATATGCTCGAACTTGCTGAACTTGACAAAAAAGAGCTAGAAGACCAATATCAAGAATTTGCTAATCAATACGGTGACATGAAAGACATGATCACCGATAAGGAGATATCCTCTCAATTGGGTATACAACAGACAAAAGCACAACAAATCTTAAAGAAAATAAAGGTTACAGACCCTCATAATGCACAGGAACTAGCCCGATTAAAAAAACAATTGCCTTCATTTAAAAACGTTCTTAAAGCCTATATGAACCAATTGGATTCGTTGAGAAAGACCAACAGTAATCTTATTGCAGAAAACGCTCGAGTAAAAGAACAATTCGATGAAGCAACCAATCATATCACAGGACTGAACACCCAAAACAGAGACCTTTCTTATAAGGTTGCCATTGCCTCACAACTGAATGTAGACGATGTAAATTTACTTTTCAAAAACAAACGAGGAAAAACGACAAAGAAACCAAGAAAAGCGAAAACCATAGAAATTACATTCAACATCGCAAAAAATCCTACGGCTCCGAAAGGCAACAAAAACATGACCGTAGTCGTCAAATCCCCAAATAAAGACTATAATACATCCAAAACTATCAGATATAATGGGCAAAGGACTCCAATTTCCATTTCAATCCCTCTCCATGAGGACGAAGAATTAGAAAAGGGTATATATCAGGTTACTATTCTATCCAATGGAAAACTACTTGACAAGGAATCTTACACCATTAAGTAATTTCTGACAGAAATAAATTGATGACAGAATAAAGGACTGATCGTCTATCTGATATATTATTATAAGAAAGACGATGAAGAAAATAACAACAGCCTTAGGTATTTTATTTTTTGCAAACACTTTCTGTTACGGCCAGTATAATGGTCTGACAGATATGAGTAAAAGTAAAATGGCCAAAATGGTTAACACACCAATTGGCTCAGTCCACTGGACTGGTGGATTTTGGAACAATCGCTTCCAAGTACTTAACCAAACTTCGATTTGGGACATGTGGAATACATGGAATGATCCCAATGTATCACACGGATTTCGAAATTTTGAAATCGCAGCTGGAGATGTAGAAGGAGCCCATAAAGGTCCACCTTTTCATGATGGCGATATGTACAAATGGCTTGAAGCCTGCGCTACTGCTTATGCAATAACTAAAGATAAGAAACTTGACCAGTTAATGGATAAGTTTATTGATGCAGTAGCCCGTTCGCAGCGAGCAGATGGATATATCCACACACCTGTTATCATCGAAGAGCGTAAAAAGAATGCCGAATCACACAGCAAAGATAATACTGTTATTGGTATCGAAATTGGTAAAGACCAGAAAAATGCTTTTGCCTCTCGACTCAACTTTGAAACCTATAACTTAGGTCACTTGATAACAGCAGGTATCATACATAAACGAGCAACTGGCAAGGATAATCTTTTCAAATGTAGTGTAAAAGCAGCTGATTTCCTATATAACTTCTTAAAGAATGACAGAGACGAACTTGCTCGAAATGCCATTTGTCCAAGCCATTACATGGGTGCATTCGAAATGTATCGCATGACTGGCAATAAGAAATATATGGAATTAGGCGAAGAACTGATTGCCATTCGTGACAGCGTCAAGAATGGAGAAGATCATAATCAAGACCGAATTCCTTTCCGTCAGCAATATGAAGCTATGGGGCATGCTGTACGAGCAAATTACCTCTATGCAGGTGTAGCCGATTTATATGCTGAAACTGGTGAAGAACAGCTGTACAAAAACTTGTCAAGCATCTGGGATGACATTGCAGAACATAAAATCTACATCACTGGTGGATGCGGCGCACTGTACGATGGTGTATCACCTGACGGTACCACTTATAACCAACCTTACATCCAACAGATACACCAAGCATACGGAAGACAGTTTCAGCTGCCAAATGAGACCAGTCACAACGAGACCTGCGCTCAGATAGGTGAACTACTTTATAGCTGGCGACTATTGGAAACAACAGGTGATGCCAAATATGCAGAAATGGTTGAAAACGAATTGTATAATGGTATTCTTCCTGGAATTTCACTAGACGGAACTAAGTATTTCTATACTCAGGCACTTCGTAAAAACAAAGATTTCCCTTACGTTATGCGATGGCCAAAAGAACGTCAGAAATACATTTCTTGTTTCTGTTGTCCACCTAATACACTCCGTACATTGATACAAGCTCAGGAATATGCTTATTCCGTAAACAAAGAAGGAAGCGAACTCTATGTCAACCTGTATGGCGAAAACAAACTGAAGACCAAAAATCTGGATATAGAACAACTTACAGAGTATCCTTTCGAAGGCGATGTTAAACTAATTATTAACAAAGCCAAAGGACTGAAAGCCGTAAAGATGAGAATACCAGAATGGTGTCAAGAATCAGTAAACGAAATTATCAGCAATAGTACTATTACCAATAAGCGTGGAAAAACAATAGCTAAGCCTAATGTTATGTTAGAAAATGGCTACTTAACATTCCAACACAACTACCAAGCTGGTGACATCATCAAGATATCTATGCCTATGCAAGTGAAACTCATCGAAAGCAATCCTCTCGTAGAAGAAAACAAAAACCAAATAGCGGTAAAACGAGGACCTATCGTATACTGTTTGGAAGGCAATGACATCGAGGGAAAAGCTGATATCGATGACATCCAGATTCCTGCAGATGTAAACTTCAAAACTGTAAAACAAACCATAGATGGTCATACCTTTACAGCTCTTGAAGGAAAAGTTGAATTAGCTCAGAGCAAGGCTTGGAATAACCGACAGCTCTATCGTGAACTGAAAAATAACAATAAACAAATTACCGTTCGTCTCATTCCTTATTATGCCTGGGGAAACCGAGGAAATCAGGATATGACAGTTTGGATGAACGTAAGAAAATAGATAAAAAAAGGTGGCAATTCGCAAATTGCCACCTTTTTTTATCTAATGAAATTCAGATTAATGCTTACTTTCGTTAGTAACCGAAACTATTTTTGTAGGAGCTTGTTCCTTATTGCGACGATTAACGACAGTAACAACAGCCTGAGCCAAATTTATAAAGGCTAAACCTGTTAACGAAGAAGTATCACAAGCAGCAGGAGTACCTGCATCACCATTTTCACATATACTCTGAACTATAGGAATCTGAGCCAACAAAGGAGCATTCATTTCTTTAGCCAATTCCTTACAGCCCTCTTTACCAAAGATATAATATTTATTCTCTGGGAGTTCAGCAGGAGTAAAATATGCCATATTTTCTACTAAACCTAAAATTGGGACATTCACCTTATCGTTACGATACATATCAATACCCTTACGAGCATCAGCCAAAGCTACTTTTTGAGGAGTACTTACAATAACTGCACCCGTAATGGACAACGTCTGAAGCAATGTAAGATGAATATCGCTGGTACCAGGAGGAGTATCAAGAATAAAATAATCAAGATCACCCCAATCAGCATCAGCAATAAGCTGTTTCAACGCAGATGTTGCCATGCCACCACGCCATAATGTAGCCGTATCGGGATTTACAAAAAAACCAATACTCAACAATTTAACACCATATTTTTCAACCGGTGCTATGAGATCTCGCCCATCTTTCTTAACTGCATAAGGGCGCTCGCTCTCTACACCAAACATCTTAGGCATAGAAGGACCAAAGATATCTGTATCCAGTAAACCTACCTTATAACCTAATTTAGCCAACGCAATAGCCAAGTTTGCAGAAACAGTACTCTTACCTACACCACCTTTACCTGAGCTGACAGCAATAATATTTTTCACACCAGGAAGCATCTGGCCCACCTCTGGACGAGGAGCAGACTTAAATTCTGTAAGAATGGTAACTTCAACATCATTACTGATATGATAATGAATAGCAGCCTCAGCAGCTTTTACAGTAGATTTCAAGAAAGGATCGGTTTCACGAGGAAAAAGAAGAACGATTTCCACTTTCATACCATCAATCTTGGGCTGATCTGCCAACATCTCACTTTCAATAAGATTTTTTTTGGTTCCCGGATAGATGACCGTTGCCAGTGCATCTGTTATCAATTTGGGATATAATGTCATATCGTTGTTGTGTTTATTTTGAACTTATATATATATACATCGTTTGCACATGCAAAAGTACCGATAAAATATAGAAACTACAAATAAAAACTAATTAATTTCTCTATGACACCGTTTTTAACTATATTTGCAAATAAATCAAAACCAGAACAAATCTATGAAATTTAAGGTTCATATAACCTCTCTTTTACTGCTTTGTGGTACTTTTTCTGTTCAAGCCAAAGATATTGTTCTTTTCAACGGAAAAAATCCAGTAAGCTATACTGTTAATAGTAATCCATCTCCTGTAGTAAACATAGCCTTAAATATGTTTAGTAGTGATATGCAAGCTGTTACAGGTAAAAAAGCTAAAAGTAAAAGTGACTCACCTCTCGCTATTTACCAGTTAGATGCCCTCACTGATAAAGAATTTAAAGAAGTCAGTCGTATAGACTTCCCTTTAAATAAGATTATAGTCAGCAAAGATGCTTTTTGGATGGGCGTAAAGAATGACAAACTTTATATAATTGGTAACAACGGGCGTGGAACAGCATACGGCATTCTTGAACTTTCCAAAATATTCGGTGTATCTCCATGGATATGGTGGGGAGATGTTCATCCTGAAAAAAAATCGCAGCTTATCATCAACGACAAATACCAAACCCTACAAGTTCCTTCCGTAGAATATCGCGGTATATTCATCAACGATGAAGACTGGAGTACACGTACTTGGGCTCACAAAACCCTCGATCGCAAACAGGAGCAAGGAACGATAGGTCCAAACACCTATCGCAAGATCTTTGAACTTCTACTTCGACTCAAAGCTAATACGATATGGCCAGCCATGCATCCTGGAACAAAACCTTTTTTCCAAGTAAAAGGAAACCAAGAAGTAGCAGATAGTTGCGATATATATATCGGAACCTCTCATTGTGAACCATTACTCCGCAATAATGTCGGCGAATGGAATGTAAAAAATATGGGGGCCTTCAACTATCTTACCAACCAAAAGAAAATAGAAGACTACTGGACATATCGTATTAAAGAAACTGCAGGCATGGACGTCATATATACCTTAGGTATGCGTGGCATACATGATGGCAGCATGGAAGGTGTAAAAACTTTAGATGAGAAAACCAAGTGGCTTCAGAAGGTAATTAATGACCAGCGAAAACTACTGCATAAGAATCTAAAAACCGACATTAAAAACATACCACAAATTTTTGTTCCGTATAAAGAAGTGCTTGATATTTATAACAATGGACTAAAAGTACCCGATGACGTAACTTTGATGTGGTGTGATGACAACTATGGTTATCTTACACATCTATCTAACCCTTCAGAAGCCAAAAGAAGTGGAGGAAGTGGTGTCTATTACCATCTCAGCTACTGGGGAAGGCCTCATGACTATCTATGGCTGACAACCACTCAACCAGGACTTATCTACGAAGAGATGCATAAAGCTTACACCAACAATAATAAACGGATATGGATAGCTAATGTTCACGATCCGAAAGTTGCAGCATATGACTTATCGCTTTTTCTTGATATGGCCTGGAACATCAATATCACCAAGACAAATTCTTTACAGCAACATATGCAAAACTGGCTTTGCCAGCAATTCGGTACACATACAGGCAAACTATTATTGCCCGTTATGAAGGAATTTTATCACCTTACTGCTATCCGTAAACCTGAATTTATGGGATGGACTCAAACCGAACTGGATAAAAAGAAATACAACAGAGGACTATCCCCTATCCAAGACACAGAATTTAATGCCGGTGAATTTGGAAATGAGATAGAACGCTACAAAGCAGCCTATCAAGCGATAAAAGAAAAAGTTGAAGAAATAGAAAAAACAATTCGACCAACACTTAGTGATGCCTACTTCGCAGCTATCAAATATCCTATATTTATGGCTGCAGACATGGCCATCAAACAACTAGAAGCTCAAGAAGCACGCCATATAGCACGCCCTGGATTATTCTTCAATGATAAAGAAGCAATGACCGCTGCTGCTAATAGCATGACTGCTCATCAGGAGATAATAGCAATGACTAAATACTACAACGAACAATTAGCCGGCGGAAAATGGAATGGTATTATGTCGATGTCTCCAAGAGATTTACCAGTCTTTAAAGAGCCTGCACTACCGGGTATACTTACAGACGAACAAATAAAAAAATATGCTGATAAGGAAATTGATGCAGAACCTTTAGAAAATCACATGAGTAGAGTCATCGCACGAAATGCTGTGCATTACACAACAGCCAGCAAAGATGTCTACACTACAGAAATGCTCGGTCACAGCATGAAATCACTGAATTTGCCTAAAGGTAGCGTAGTCAAATACAACTTCCTTTGTGAAAAAACAGATTCTGCAATAATCAGAATTGCAACGATCCCTACTCATGCAGTAAACCAAAACGATATTCGTTTCAGTGTGACCATCGACGGAAATAACGAACAGATTTTTACACTTAAAGAACCATTCCGGTCAGAACAATGGAAACAAAACGTGTTACGGGGACAAGCAGTAAAGTCTTTTCATTTACTCTTGGAAAAAGGCACACATACTTTAGAAATAAAAGCATTGGATGAAGGTATCATCTTGGATCAATGGATGATTGACTATAATCTGAATCGCAAATTCTATATGTTTCCTATAGAACCTGCTATCTAACAAAGATATAAAAAGGGGGTTCACCTGATCATTGGTGAATCCCCTTTTTATATCAACTTATTTGCTTGTTTCTAAACTACTTCTCTTATCACGATGATAACTTCTATAGTCATCTAATTCTATTTCAACATCAGGTTCTTCCAAATTTCCTTCAGTAGGTAACTGGAACTTGAGATACTTGATATTGAGTCCACGTTCTATCCACATTGACTCATAATAAGTCTGAATAGACAGAATGCGTTTCGTGCTATCATCAATACCCTCTGTATGATACAAATCATCTGTACGGAAGAGAACTGGAAGATTATTTTTCTCAACCATATAAGAGGTATAAGTAAATAGAAAATTAGAATCTGTTTTCAGATGAATAATACCCTTATTTACTAAGAAATTACGATAACGATTCAAGAAGAATGTACTCGTAAGACGTTTACGAGGATTCTTCATCTGTGGATCACTAAACGTAAGCCAAATTTCAGCAACCTCATTCTGATCAAAAAAACGGTCGATAATCTCGATATTGGTGCGCAGAAATGCCACATTCTTTAGTCCTTCTTTCAGAGCTTGGGTGGCACCTGTCCACATACGGGCACCCTTGATATCCACACCGATAAAGTTCATCTCGGGATAGAGTTTGGCCAGCTCTATGGTATATTCACCTCTACCACATCCTAATTCCAAGATTATTGGATTATCGTTATGAAAATACTGTTCACACCAATGTCCCTTCATATCGAATGGAACATCACTGACTACTGAAAATGGATACTGAAACACGTTCTCATAGTGCTCCATATCCGCAAATTTAGCTAATTTTCCTTTTCCCATGCCTTATTTGATAAACGGGTGCAAATATACGAAATAAATTATAAAAAAGCACCGATCTGGAGACAGACCGATGCTTTTTTATGTTGTTTTATAATTTACGATTAACCTATTTGCTGTTCTGCTTTCAGGTCTTCGTAGAAGTAAGCTAATGTTGTATTAAAGTATGGTAATAATAGCAGCAATCCTATACCGAAAGTCAGAATAGCCAGAATTATCCAACCAATGAAGCTCAGAATCAGCCAGAATAGCTTTGCTTTGTGCCCTTTCATCAGATCGACACTGCGTTTCATAGCATCAAGATAGCCTATCTCCTTGTCGTCTTCCATGACAAATTCTACCTGTGAGAGCATCAGAGAGATGATAATGCCAGGTATCAAGAGAAAGACGCATCCAATAGCCTCAAAAAAAGCGACCAACAGTAGGGTGACGCCGATACGTACACAATCTTTATAACCATCGAAAAGATGCCCATAACCAATGTCCTCCTGACGGATAAGACGCAAGAAGAATACTCTATTTCCCCACATTAAAGGCAAACACAACAAGAACCATATACCATTTACGCTTACTCCTGTTGTATCGTCCATAGGGTATGTGATACTCACTCTTGCAATGTTAACTATGAGTAAAAAAATAAGTGTTGCGACAGCACCAATCGTCCACTTGCCTTCCAGTGAGGCTAGAGCTCTGTTTTTGTAAGTTTGATTCGTTTCCATATTTTGGTATAATTATAGGTTATTTTTTCTGTATGGATAGCCCTCTAGCGTTATTATTCGATTACCACTGTAGTCCAACCGTGCTTATCTTCAATAGTACCATACTGAATACCACGAAGTGTATCAAACAACTTCTTAGACCAAGGACCCGGTTTATCACCAAAATCATATCGCTTTTTGGTATCCAAATCATCAATATAAGAAATAGGAGAAATGACTGCAGCAGTACCACATGCACCAGCTTCCTCAAACGTTTCTAATTCCTCTTCAGGAATTGGACGACGCTCAACCTTCATACCTAAATCTTCAGCAACCTGCATCAAACTCTTATTAGTAATAGAAGGCAGAATAGAGGTACTCTTAGGTGTAATATACGTATTATTCTTTATACCAAAGAAGTTAGCAGCACCACACTCATCGATATATTTTTTCTCCTTAGCATCCAAGTAAAATTCACAAGCATACCCCTTTTCATGAGCGATAGAATTAGCTTTCAAAGAAGCAGCATAGTTACCACCAACCTTGTAGATACCAGTACCCAAAGGAGCAGAACGATCATAATCACGAATAATTACATAAGGATTAGAAGAGAATCCACCCTTGAAATATGGACCTACTGGAGTAACAAAAATCAAGAAACAATATTCATCAGCAGGATGAACACCCACCTGGGCACTTGTACCAATAAGCAATGGACGAATATAAAGAGTAGCTCCACTCTCGTATGTAGGAATCCATTCCTGATTCAATCTAACCACCTTTTTAACCATTTCTTCAAACAATTCTGTAGGAAGTTCTGGCATCAAGATACCACGGCAAGTACTCTGTAGACGCGCAGCATTCTCATCCATGCGGAACACACGCACCTTACCATCAGGACAACGATATGCTTTCAATCCCTCAAATGCCTCCTGTCCATAATGCAAACAGGTAGCAGCCATGTGCAACTTCAAATACTCATCAGAGCAAACTTCTATTTCGCCCCATTTGCCGTCACGATAGTAGCAGCGTACATTGTAATCAGTCTTCCGATAGCCGAAAGACAAATTAGCCCAATCTAAATCTTTCATAACAATAATATTTTATATGTTATATTTATAATTTCGCACAAAAGTACGAATTTTTATTATATTCTGCAATTACTCACACTATAAATTAACAAAAATATCACTTTTCTTCTATATTAAGTAACTTTTTGATATTTTCATCAGTCTTCGTTAGTTTGTCTTTGCACAATTTGATAAGCTGCTGCGCTTCCTTCAGTTTATCACTCAATGAATCTACATCCAGCTCATCATTTTCCATCTTCTCTACTATCTCTTCGAGTCGATGAACAGCCTCTTCGTATCGAATATTCTTTTTCATATCAGACATTTCTATTTGACAATTGAACGAATTTCACCATTTTCCACTCGCGTTATAATTTCGTCACCCACATGTAAACAACTAGCATCTTTGACAACTTTTCCATTCAACAGAGTGATACTATATCCGCGTTTAAGCAAAAGAGTTGGATCTGACAACATGACTTGTTGCTCTATCATCTGAAGCCTATACTGCTCCTTATTCAGTTTACGCTGAATAGCGGGTAACATTGCCATTTGTAGTCTATCCAAATATTGAAACTGCTGCAAAATCAGACGACCTACCTGATTATTGAGTTTACTCTCTATAGCATCAAGTTTTCTTAAATGGCTGGTTTTAACCAAAGAAAACATCAATGGTATTCTGCCACCCAAATGCTGGATTCTCATTTTCTCCCTAGTCATACGCTCGCGAACGTAGCTAAAAATAAAATCACTAGCATTTTGTACCCGATTGTACACCTGAGCCAAATGCTCTATTAAAAAAGCAGCAGCTGCAGTAGGTGTTTTAACTCTCGTATTTGAAATCATGTCGAGTACACTTTCATCGCGTTCATGACCTATACCTGTAATAATCGGCAAAGGAAAATTAGCCACATTCTCAGCCAATACTAATGTATCAAAGCCCGACATATCACTCGTAGCACCTCCACCACGAATAATGACGACGACATCAAACTCCTCATATCTTTCGTTAATCAGGTTCAGCGCCCCAATCACACTTTTTTCGATTTGTTCACCTTGCATAACCGCAGGAAACAGTTCTATATTAAAGGATAAGCCATACTCATTATTTTGCATTTGATGGCAGAAGTCGCCATAACCTGCAGCATGAACACTGGAAATGACAGCTATCCGTTGGCAAAACATCGGAATAACAAGTTGCTTCTGCAAATCAAAAACCCCTTCATCCTTCAAGACCTGAATAATCTCCAAACGCTTTCGAGCCATATCTCCCAAAGTAAAAGTTGGGTCGATATCATCAATCATCCATGAGAACCCATAATTCTCATGGAATTCAGCATGCACCTGTAACATGATTTTCATACCGGCACGAAGATGCATTCCGGTAATTCGTTCAAAACCTGCACGAATATATACCCATCGATTACGCCAACATTTAGCAGAAGCCTTAGCAATAGGAGTATTCAAATGGTTATCCTTCTCTATCAGTTCCATGAAGCAATGTCCATTGTTCTCTCTATATTCAGACAATTCGGCCTGAACCCAGATACTATCTGGGAGCTGTATCGCGATAACATCGTGGACCAAATGATTCAATTCATATAAAGAGAGAGCCTGTTTCATGATTACTTATCTTTTTTGCCCATCAGATATGCCTTCCAAAAATCAGGAACACCATATCCAAATATATTATTCGGCCGTGAATAACGGTCTGACGAACGTTTCACTATAGACATAATCTCATAAGCATTCAAATGTGGCAAAGCTTGCCAAAGACAAGCCACCATACCTGCAATAATAGGAGCTGAAAAGGATGTCCCCATATCGTTTATAACAGTGCCACGACCGGTAATAACAGACGCAGGACTACCTATAGCCATAACATCAGGTTTTACCCTTCCATCAGCAGTAAAACCTATTGAACTAAAAGGAGCATTAATGCCAGAACGAGTTATTGCACCAACTGTAAGAATATCACTTGCATCTGCTGGTACATTTATTTTTTTCCAAGAACCCATGCCTTCATTGCCAGCACTATTCACCAAAATAATACCTTTTGAAGCAAGTTTGGCTGCTGTACACGAAATCATCGCCGTCTTACCATCTAAGTTCTCGTATTTATAATCCATCGTCTTATCATCAAAACCATGATATCCCAACGAACTATTAATAACATCTACACCTAATGAATCGGCATATTCTACAGCAGAAGCCCAATAGTCTTCTTCTGCCAGAGATTCTGTCTGTTCATCCTCACAACGAACCAAGACATAAGAAGCACGAGGAGCTGCACCAACATAATAATGCTCAACATCAGCCGCCATTACAGACAACACCATTGTTCCATGCTCCATCTCTTTAAAGACATTTTGCGACCGAGGGCTTACAAAATCGGCAACACCTGCGAGTTGAATCTGATGAAAAGCAGGAATACGATCAACATTCATAAAACCTCCATCCAAGACCGCTATCATCATAGCCTCACCATGATATCCTGCCTCGTGAAGTTTATGCCCATTTAGTTTTTTTATCTGAAACTCGGTAGAACCATAAAACGACTCATTATCCTGAATAAAAGAAGTAATGGTCTTATGGTAATTCATTCGATCACGTCTGTTTATAGAATCAGGCGATTCAAAAACTTTTTTTATGCTTTTAACAAAAGGAATATGCTCTAGTTTTTTAAGGTCCTTAGGAGTACGAACACGCAAAAGAAGTGTATTATTCCATTTACTTTTATCAACAATCTCAAACCCCCAATCACAAATCTGTCGTATGTATCGTTCTGAAATCGGTAAATCAGTACTATCCAAAGAAAGATGCTGCTTTTCCCGTCGTTTTATAGAACGTAAAGAAAGAAATTCCTCTGGTTTTTGCAAAGAATATTGAGACCCAGCCTTATCTGACAAATAAATACGATAAAGATAACATTTACCGCCCGGATAAGCAATTCGGCTTGTATCATCTACATGCCGAGCAAAAATAGCGAAGCATGCTATCATCATCAGTATAATCATTAAAGGTCTTTTCATCTAGGCTAAATATCAATGTTATGCAAAGATACAGTTTTCAATTGGAATGAAAAAATATAAGCATATAATTTATTGATTTATTTTACCAATTCTCTCACTTATCCACATATTTTTACTACCTTTGCACACATATATAAATAAGAAGATTTTAATGGATAATAAGCAAGCAACACTTGAACTAGGAACAAAACCCATCGGTAAATTACTCTGGCAATATGCCCTTCCTGCCATTATTGCCATGACAGCTTCTTCACTGTATAATATTGTGGACAGCATCTTTATCGGCCAAGTATGTGGCCCTTTAGCTATATCAGGACTTACCATTACATTCCCATTTATGAATTTGGCTGCAGCTTTTGGAGCTGCTGTCGGAATAGGAGCCTCAACATTTATTTCTGTAAAGCTAGGCCAAAAAGATTATCAAACCGCTCAACACATTCTTGGTAATACCATTACACTTAATATCATCATCGGTATCGCCTTTTCGATATTCAGTCTTTTATTTCTCGACCAAATATTGGAATTTTTCGGAGCATCAGAAGCAACACTCCCTTTTGCTGCAGACTATATGGTTGTCATACTAGCCGGTAATGTTTTCTCGCACATGTATTTTGGAATGAATGCACTCTTACGTGCAGCGAGCAAACCCAAACAAGCCATGTTTGCAACTATTTTTACCGTCATTATGAACTCGATACTCGACTATATTTTCATATTTTTATTAAAATGGGGTATCGCAGGAGCTGCTTACGCAACCATTCTTGCTCAAATTATCGCTTTATGTTGGCAAATATGGCTTTTCAGCAACCAAAAGCAATTACTGCATTTCAAGAGAGGAATATATTATCTAAATAAGTCTATTGTAAAAAATATACTTGCGATAGGAATATCCCCTTTTGCCATGAACGTATGTGCCTGCATCGTGGTCATCTTTATCAATAAGCAGTTAGCACACTACGGAGGAGACCTAGACATCGGAGCTTATGGCATTGCAAATAAAGTAGCATTTGTATTTGTCATGTTTGTTATGGGTGTTAATCAAGGCATGCAGCCTATAGCCGGATACAACTATGGAGCACAAAAACTAGACAGAATGATACATGTTGTAAAACTTTCTGTTTTAACTGCCACACTCATCATGACAACTGGCTGGCTTATAGGAATGTTTCTACCTTATTATTGCGCACGCTTATTTACTACCGACGCTACCCTTATTCAGCTAGGTATGAAAGCCATCAGAATTAGCCTATTGGCTTTCCCTGTTATAGGCTATCAAATGGTTGTCACCAACTTTTTTCAAAGTATAGGAAAGATAAAAATCAGTATATTCTTGAGTTTGTCTCGCCAGCTGTTATTATTAATACCACTACTTGCCATTCTTCCTCTTTTTCTGGAAATTGATGGTGTCTGGTACTCTATGCCAATAAGCGATTTTCTCTCAGCTATCATTGCTGGGTGGACAATGATTGTATATATGCGTAAATTTAATCGCATGCATCGCGAGTCTCAAGCTTTAGCAAATATGAACAAATAAACTAGGTTATCATGGCAAATAAAAAGATTATCATCAATGTAGGTAGACAAATAGGAAGTGGAGGAAAGATTATAGCTCATAAACTATCGGAAGAATTCAACTGCAAATTTTACGATAAAGAAATACTCAACCTTGCCGCAAAAGAAAGTGGATTCGATGCAAAATTCTTTGAACAAAATGATGAGAAAAAAGGATTTTTCAAGTCTCTTTTCCATTTTCATATGCCATTAGTTGGAGACAACAACTTTTATCGAAGTGACTTTACGCAGGAAAGTCTCTATAAGATGCAAAGTGACGCGATAAGAAAAGCTGCAACGGAAAACAGTTGCGTGTTTGTCGGAAGAACTGCTGACTATATTCTTCGTGACTTCGACAATGTGGTTAACATTTTTATATCTGCCAATATGGAAGAACGCGTGGAAAGAGTAAGTCGAAGACTGAAGATAAGCTCCAAAGATGCTCAAAAGTACATTTTCCGCAACGAGGAAGAAAGAGCATCATACTATAATTACTACACGGGTAAAAAATGGGGACATGGAGAGAGCTATGACTTATGTATTAATTCTTCTCTTCTAGGAATCGACAATACATCTACTTATATTGCAGATTTTATTCGTAAATACTTTAAGCTATGAAAAAAATAGGAATCATTTCAGACACACACGCATTTTGGGATGAAAAATACGAAAAATATTTCTGCGAGTGTGATGAAATTTGGCATGCTGGAGACATCGGCTCAACAGAAATAGCCGACAAATTTGAAGCCATGAAACCTATTTTCAGAGCTGTATACGGTAACTGTGACGGATATGATATCCGAGCAAGATATCCAGAAATACTTCGCTTTAAATGCGAAGATGTGGATGTATTACTGAAACATATCGGAGGCTATCCTGGCAAATACGACCCTTCGATACGCAATAAATTGTACGCTTCGCCACCCGACCTATTTATAGATGGTCATTCACACATTCTTAAAGTGATGTCTGATAAAACGCTAAATCTGCTTCATATCAATCCAGGTGCAGCAGGACAAATGGGTTGGCAAAAAGAAAGAACCATCGTAAAACTCACAATAGATGGCAATAAATTCACCGACTGCGAAGTTATAACATTAGGAAATAATAATTCACGACTATAATGGATGCATTATCACAAGAACTAGAAAATTATCTTATCAGTTTAGGCAAGAATCCTTCTATCGTAAGTGAACGCATGGCGCACTATACCGAGCACTTGATTCACTTACTCAACATAAAGGATGAACTACTGATTGACAATTACTATGGACTGGCAGGACATCCGTTGAAATCAGCTGAAGAACTGGCAGAGATCAATAAGACGACACCTGATGTTATCAGACAAGTCGTAGAGGTACTGCTACGCCGCCTTTCTGTTACACCAGAATGGCAGATGATGAAACAATTAATCCCTCATAATAAATAATCCATATGAAAAAAATTATGCTTTTAGGCTCAGGAGAACTGGGCAAAGAATTTACTATTGCTGCTAAGCGAGCTGGCCAATACGTCATCGCTTGCGATAAGTATGATAATGCACCAGCCATGCAGGTAGCCGATGAGCGTGAAACATTTTCGATGCTAGATGGAGATGCACTCACAGCTGTTGTCAACAAACATCAACCAGACATCATAGTTCCTGAAATAGAAGCTATCAGAACAGAACGTCTGTTCGATTTTGAGAAACAAGGTGTACAGGTTGTACCATCAGCAAGAGCTGTAAATTACACCATGAACCGAAGAGCAATTCGCGATCTTGCTTCTCAGGAACTAGGCCTACGTACAGCTAAATATTTTTATGCTAAAACATTTGATGAATTCAAAAAAGCAGCCGATGAAATTGGTTTCCCTTGTGTAGTAAAACCTTTGATGAGCTCTTCTGGTCATGGTCAGAGCTATGTACATAATGACGACGAACTGAAAGAGGCATTCAAAGATGCGATGGAGGAAGGTCGCGGTGATGTAAAAGAAGTCATTATTGAAGAATTTATAGATTTTGATTCAGAGTTTACATTGCTTACTGTAACCCAAAAGAACCTCCCAACACTATTCTGCCCTCCTATAGGTCATATTCAGAAAGGTGGCGACTATCGTGAAAGTTGGATGCCTTACCAAATTTCTGAAGAAGCTCTCAAAACTGCAGAGCACATGGCTGACGAGGTAACCAAAGCGCTTACAGGATATGGCATATGGGGTGTAGAATTCTTCCTCACCAAACAGGGAGAAGTTATCTTCTCTGAATTGAGTCCTCGACCACACGATACGGGTATGGTAACTCTAAGCCACTGCACCAATTTAAGTGAGTTCGAACTTCACTTCCGAGCTGTAATGGGCCTTCCTATCCCTGCTATTCATCTAGAACACAGTGGTGCGAGTGCCGTTATCCTTTCTCCTGTAGAAAGTAACGAGCCATTAGACTATAACCTAGAAGAAGTATGCAAAGAAGACAAAGCTCGCATTCGTATATTCAATAAGCCAGAAGCTCACATTGGTCGACGTATGGGTGTGGTTACTTGCTATGATGAAGTTGGATGCAATATGGAAGCTCTCCGAGATAAAGCAAAGCGTTTGGCCAAAACTGTTCTCGGAACAGATCCATATATGAAGAAATAAAACAACAACCGTTTTATAAAAGAAAAAAGGGTATGCAGACAAAAAACTGCATACCCTTTTATGTCTAATCAAAAATAAATGCCAGTATGATATACAAAAAGACGAAAAAATTACGTTAAATAAGTAATGTTTGGAAAAATGATCACATTAAGAAAAATTGTTGATCCACGAGGCAATCTTACCGTTGCGGAACAACTTAAAGATATACCCTTTCAGGTGAAGAGAGTATATTGGACCTATGATGTACCTGGCGGTATAAGTCGTGGAGGACATGCCCACAAACACTGCCGAGAATTTATCGTTGCAGTAAGCGGGTCTTTTACGGTCACACTTGATAATGGAAATAATAAACAATCCTTTTTACTCAACCACCCTTATCAAGGACTTCTCGTCGAAACAAACGTTTGGCGAACCCTAGAAGATTTTTCATCCGGATCCGTATGTTTAGTATTGGCAGAAGATCCTTTCGAAGAAGAAGATTATATCCGAGAATATTCTGAATTTCAAGAATATATAAAATGTTTGAAATAAAGAAATACGAAGCACAATACAAAGAACAATGGGATGAGTTTGTAACTCATTCTAAACAAGGTACATTCCTGTTTCAACGTGACTACATGGAATATCACAGCGATAGATTTACCGATTATTCTCTTATTATCCTTAAAGACCATAAAATATACGCCCTTCTTCCAGGTAACCAAGATGGAAATGTATTTTGGTCTCATCAAGGACTAACCTATGGAGGAATCATTACGAGTCATCAAGCTACAGCTGTCGATATATGCGAAATTTTTAAACAGATAAATTTGTTTTTAAAACAAGCTCACTTCAAAAAGGTAATCTATAAAGCCATACCTTGGATTTATCAGATTATTCCTTCCGAAGAAGATTTATATGCGCTTATTAACATATGTCACGCTCAGATTGTAACAAGAAATATAGCTTCTGTAGTTTATCAAAAAGACCCCATTAAATGGAAGCACGACAGACACTACGGAGCAAACAAAGCAAGAACAAACGGCATCAGCGTAGAACAAAACGATGATGAATACAAAACTTTTTGGAAAATACTTGAAGAAAACCTCTATAATACCTATCATGCTAAACCTGTGCATACCTTAGAGGAAATACGTCTTCTTCAAAACAGATTTCCAAATAATATCAAACTATATGTAGCCAAAAAAGGCGAACAAGTTATCGGAGGAACACTACTGTATATAACCCCACGCGTTGTACATGCACAATATATATCTGCCAGTGCAGAAGGAAAACATCTACACGCCGTCGATGCACTATTCAGAAAGATTCTAACTGAAGAATACACAAACTATCCATATTTCGACTTTGGAACTTCTAACGAGGATCATGGTAAAACCATTAATCAAAGTTTAATTTACCAAAAAGAAGGATTTGGAGGCCGTGGAGTTTGTTATGACTGGTATGAATGGAATATCTGATATGAAAATAGACTATCTTTCACTGAAAAAGGTTACCAATATGCATCTTGCAGAAATACAGGATGCCATCAGCCACACGGTTGAAAGTGGTTGGTATCTACAAGGCTATTCTACTCAACAATTTGAATACGAATATGCCAACTATATTGGTACACAATATTGTATAGGCTGTGGCAATGGACTTGATGCACTATCCCTAATATTTCGTGCTTATAAGGAAATGGGGGAATTAAAAGACGATGATGAAGTTATTGTTCCTGCAAATACATATATCGCTTCTATCTTATCCATCACTGCAAATCACCTAAAACCCGTATTGGTGGAACCTCGCATAGATACACTGCAGATAGACGATGATTTAATCGAACAAGCAATTACACCACGTACGAAAGCCATACTAATTGTACATCTTTATGGTCGATGTTCCATGACCAACAAGATACAGCAACTTTGCAAAAAAAATAATCTGAAACTGATTGAAGATAATGCGCAGGCACATGGTTGCCTTTATAACAACAAACATACAGGAAGTCTTGGAGATGCAGGGGCACACTCGTTTTATCCAGGAAAAAATTTGGGAGCATTAGGTGATGCTGGAGCTGTTACTACAAATGACCATAAACTAGCTGAAACAGTAAAAGCTTTGGGGAACTATGGCTCACAACAAAAATATGTATTCTCATACCAAGGCAAGAACAGTAGAATAGATGAAATACAAGCTGCTATATTACGAGTAAAACTGAAATACATCGATTATGATAATCAGAAAAGAAGAGAAATAGCACAGCTATATAATGCCCAAATTAAGAATAAGCATATTATCATACCTCAAGGACAAATTAGCGATAATGTATATCATATCTATCCAATACTCTGCCCTGAAAGAGATAGACTACAAGCTTTTCTGAAAGATAAAGGAATAAGTACAATGATACACTATCCGATTCCACCACATCAACAACAATGCTATAAAATGTGGAACAAGCTCTCGTATCCAATTACCGAGAAAATACATCAAGAAGAGTTGAGTATTCCACTTAACCAAACCTTATTACCTGAAGAAATAAACTACATCATTAATAGTATCAATCAATTTGATTAAAGAAATGATATAGACTTTCAATCAATAATGTTGTCGAAACGGCTAAAAAGCAGTATCTTTGCATTCTAAAAAAGAAAAAGAAAATGATAGTTTGTGTAGCAGAGAAACCAAGCGTAGCCAAAGACATCGCCAGAATATTAGGAGCTAATAATGCTCATGATGGCTATATGGAAGGAAACGGTTATCAAGTAACCTGGACATTCGGACATTTGTGCGAATTGAAAGAACCTGATGACTATACCCCTATGTGGAAGCATTGGAGCCTTTCTGCATTGCCAATGATCCCTGTACGATTTGGCATCAAACTTATTAATGACGAGGGTATCAAAAAGCAGTTTGGTATCATCGAAAAACTATATAGCCAAGCAGACGAGATTATCAATTGTGGTGATGCTGGGCAAGAAGGAGAACTCATCCAAAGATGGGTTATGCAAAAGGCACAAGTAAAGTGTCCCGTTAAGCGTCTTTGGATTTCATCCATGACAGACGAAGCCATCCAAGAAGGCTTCAAAAAACTAAAAGAACAAGACCAATATCAATCTCTTTACATGGCAGGGCTATCACGTGCCATCGGAGACTGGATTTTAGGGATGAACGCAACTCGCCTATATACCTTAAAGTATGGTAGAAATCAACAAGTATTAAGTATCGGACGAGTACAAACCCCTACGCTGGCACTCATTGTTAACAGACAAAAAGAAATCGATAATTTCGAACCAGAACCATATTGGGTACTGGCAACCATATATCGTGATACTCAATTTACTGCTACTAAGGGTAGATTTACAAGTAAAGAAGAAGGAGAACAAGCCTTCTCAACAATAGATGATAAACCTTTTGAGGTAACCTCTGTACAAAAAAAGAAAGGTACAGAAGCACCTCCCCATCTGTACGATCTTACGTCATTGCAAGTAGATTGTAACAAGAAATTCAGCTATTCTGCTGACATGACACTTAAACTGATTCAAAGCTTATATGAAAAAAAGTTTACCACCTATCCACGTGTAGATACCCAATATTTATCTGACGATATATATCCGAAATGTCCTGGGATCCTAAACGGAATAAGTCAAGCAAAAATCAATAGTCAACAGAAATATATGCCTTTAGTACGCGATTTAGCAGCTATAAACAAAAAGTTGCCAAAAAGCAAGAAGGTTTTCGATACATCAAAAGTTACAGACCACCATGCCATCATCCCAACAGGTGTACCTCCGACAGGACTCACCGACTTAGAACAAAATGTATACGATCTGATTGCCCTTCGCTTCATCAGCGTATTTTATCCTGATTGCAAATTTTCGACAACTACTGTTTTGGGAAAAGTAGAAGATATAGAGTTCAAGGTTAGCGGAAAAGAAATCTTGGAACCAGGATGGCGTGTCGTATATCAAAAAGACAAAAGCCAACAGGACGATGAAGAGGAGAAAAAACGCAAAGAAGAAGAACGAACATTACCATCTTTCACTAAAGGTGAGAGTGGTCCACATACCCCTACTCTAACAGAGAAATGGACAACACCTCCTAAATACTACACAGAAGCCACTCTTCTGAGAGCTATGGAGACAGCTGGAAAATTCGTTGAAGACGAAGAATTAAGAGCTGCCTTAAAGGAAAATGGTATCGGAAGACCATCATCACGTGCTGGTATTATCGAAACACTATTCAAAAGGCACTATATTCGCAGAGAACGTAAAAACCTTCTTGCCACACCTACCGGTATCGAACTCATTGATACCATTCACGAAGAATTGCTTAAAAGCTGCGAATTGACAGGTATATGGGAAAAGAAACTCAGGGATATAGAGCAGCATAAATATGAACCTGGAGACTTTATCAGTGGACTGAAAGAGCAGATTAACGACATCGTTAACGATGTCCTTGCTGATAACAGTAATCGGCATGTTACCATTACAACGGATGAAGATTTAAAAAAGAAGACGCCACAAAAGCGAAAAACTACATCCAAAAGTAAGGCAAATGACAAGCAGGTATCAGACAGAGCAACACCGCTAAATACGAATCAAGCAACACTACCAACAGATGATAGTATTGTCGGGAAGACATGTCCTGTCTGCGGAAAAGGATATATTATTAAAGGGCGAAATTCTTATGGGTGTAGCGAATGGAAAGGAGGATGCTCTTTCAGACTCCCATTTAAACAATAAAAATCAGAAAATAAGCGTTTCTAACAAAAAGAACATTCATGAAAAGACGCCTTTTCTCATACCTCACTTTATTGCTTATAATTATATTCAACTCTTGTGGAGCTGAATATAATCTAAAAAAGGCTGAAAAATCTTTAGCCCTTGGAGAATATTTTAACGCTGCCGAACATTATAGACAAGCATATCGTAAAGTTCCAACTAAAGATAAAAAGAAAAGAGGTGACATCTCTCTTAAAATGGCACAATGCTATGAGAAAATTAATGCTACGGGTAAAGCAAATTCGGCATACGAAAAAGCTTTCAGGTACACTTCTCCAGGACTTGACAGCGAATTGAGCTACGCACGCCAATTACTAAAAGCAGGAGCATACAAAAAAGCAGAAGGCATATTTAAAGACATTCTTGATTCCGTTCCGGGCAACAAATTGGCTAAAAATGGACTTATTTCTGCACAAAAAGCAAATGAATGGAAAAAAGCGGGTTCAAGATATACGGTAAAAAAAATGAGTGTCTTCAATTCCAGAAGAGATGACTATTCACCGATGCTTCTGGGTGACAACTATGAATATCTCTATTTCTCATCAACAAGAAACGAAACACAAGGTGACGAACTAAATGGCATTACAGGTACAAAATCTGGAGATATCTTTGTTTCAGAAAAAGACGATAAAGGAAAATGGAGCCAACCTGAGCCTGTGGGAGGTGGTTTGAATTCCATAGAGGATGAAGGCGCTTGCTGTTTTTCTCCTGATAGCAGGACCATGTACCTTACACGCTGTCAAACTGATGCGAACTATCCAAGATATGCACAGATTGTAACTTCTGAACGCTCAGATGCAGCTTGGGGAAAAACCAACGAACTTAACATTTCCAAAGACAGCCTATCAAGCTATGCTCACCCTGCAATTTCACCAGATGGCAATTGGCTATATTTCACATCTGATATGCCTGGAGGAAAAGGAGGACTTGACATTTGGCGAGTACGCATTACTGCCGCAGGTTTAGGTGGAGTAGAAAACTTAGGAGAACCTATTAATACAGCCGGAAACGAAGAATTTCCAACTTTCAGACCAAATGGTGATCTCTACTTTTCGTCTGATGGACATCCAGGATTAGGAGGGTTAGACATTTATATTGCACAAGGTGATTCAACGGCTCATTACCGCCTGTTCCATCCTGGATATCCACTGAATTCACAAGGAGACGATTTCGGTATGACTTTTGAAGGCCAACATAATAGAGGATTTTTCTGCTCAAACCGTGGAGATGCTAGAGGCTATGATCACATCTACTCTTTTGAAAACCCTGAAATTGTACAAACAATAAAAGGTTGGGTATATGAAATGGAAGGATATGAACTGCCTGCAGCACAGGTATATATAATCGGATCTGATGGCACAAATAAAAAAGTATCCGTGAAAGGAGATGGTTCTTTTGAAATGGTAGCTAAGACCAATGTAGATTACTTATTTATGGCAACATGCAAGGGATATCTTAATCACAAAGAAGAGATTCATATTGGTACTACTGAAGACTCTCAAGAACATGTACTTCAATTCCCACTGGCCTCTATCACAGCTCCGGTGTTGATCGATAATATTTTCTATGAGTTTGACAAAGCCAACTTGACATCGGAATCGACAAAAGCACTTGACGAGCTTGTGAATTTGTTGAACGAGAACCCAAATGTAACCATTGAACTCAGTGCACATTGTGATTATAAAGGTTCTGAAGACTATAATAAACAACTCTCACAACGAAGAGCAGAATCGGTAGTCAATTATCTCATTGCCAAAGGCATAGCCAAAGATCGCCTTACTCCAGTGGGATATGGAAAAGATAAACCAAAGACGATAAAAAAGAAACTTACCGAAAAATATAAATGGTTGAAAGAAAATGATGTACTCACAGAAGAATATATCAAGAAACTTAGTAAAGAAGAACAAGAAATATGCAATCAGTTAAATCGTCGCACTGAATTTATTGTACTACGAACCACATATAATCTGTTTGATAAAGATGGACAATTAAAAAATCCTCCTAAAGCAAAACAAAAGAAGTTCGAAGAAAATAATAAAAACGGTATCAACATAAGTTTTGAACAATGAATCTGCCAAAAGAATTTGTATCATATACTCGTGATTTAATGGGTGAAAAACTATTTTCAACCTTAGAAAAAGGGTTAAAACAAGATCCTGTTACCAGTATACGAATCAACCCATATAAATTAAAAGAACGCCACTTTCAGATTGCTAATCTGGATGAATCCGTAGCATGGTGCAAGCATGGAATGTACTTGAAGAGTAGACCGAATTTCACATTCGATCCTTTATTGCATGCCGGAGTATACTATGTACAAGAAGCCTCTTCTATGTTTCTTGAACACGTATTACGCCAAATTTTAGATGAAACACCTATTCTCATGCTCGACCTATGTGCTGCTCCTGGAGGAAAGACAACCGTTGCACGCTCCATCTTACCAGAAGGCAGCCTACTCTTTGCTAATGAACCTATCAGAACACGATCTAATATATTAGCGGAGAATATTCAAAAATTCGGACATCCAGATGTAATCGTAACTAATAACTACCCCAAGGATTATAAAAAAACAAATCTTCTCTTTGATATTATTGTTGCGGACGTTCCATGTTCAGGAGAAGGAATGTTCAGAAAAGACCAAGGAGCCATTGAAGAATGGAGTCAGAAAAATGTAGAAAACTGTAGAAACTTACAAAGAGAAATTATTCAAGATATTTGGAATAATCTCAAAAAAGATGGTATACTCATCTACTCTACTTGTACCTTTAATGCAAAAGAAGACGAAGAAAATGTAGACTGGATAGTTAATGAATTGGGAGCAGAATATATATCTGTTGACATCGATAACAATTGGCCCATAACTCCGTCACTCATCAACGAGCACCCTGTATATCGTTTTATTCCAGGAAAGACCAAAGGGGAAGGCATATTTATGGCTGTTTTGAGAAAGACTTCTGGGAAAGAAAGAAAAGAAAAGGAAAAAGTAAGTAAAAACAAAGACACCAAAAATAAAATCAAGATAGATACAAGTTGTATTAAACAACCTGAAAATTACGAACTATGTACCGACCATGATCAAGTTGTTGCAATCCGTAAAAAATGGCTCTCAACTTATAAAAAAGCAACAACAAACCTGAAAGTAATACATGCAGGAATTAACCTTGGAACTATAAAGGGGAAAAAAATTATACCTAGCCAATCACTGGCATTGTCGTTGGAACTAAACAGAAGCTATTACCCAACAGCTTCTTTAACATACGACGAGGCTATTTCATATCTACGAAAAGAACCAGTTCCCCTACCAGATGGAACTCCAACAGGAATCATTCTCCTAACCTATCAGGATGTTCCCCTTGGATTCGAAAAAAATATAGGTAATAGGGCCAATAATCTTTACCCTCAAGAATGGAAAATTAAAAGTTCACACATACCTGATGGTAATAATAATATCATAGTTTTCGAATGAACATAAATATTATAGTAGCTGTGGCACAGAATAGAGCAATCGGATACCGCAATCAATTGCTCTATTCCTATCATGAAGATTTACAAAGATTTAAATCATTAACCATAGGTCATACCATCATCATGGGTAGAAAAACTTATCAATCACTCCCCAACGGAGCATTACCCAACAGAAGAAATATCGTAGTTACCCGGCAGTCAATACAAATACCCAACTGTGATATTGCTCACTCCATACAAGAAGCTTTAGAACTGTGCTATAACGAAGACGAGGTTTTTATTATTGGTGGTGCAGAAATCTATAGACAAACTCTACCTATAGCAAATCGGCTTTATCTGACGCTCATTAAAGATACGCCAAATAAAGCCGATACATATTTTCCAGACTATTCTCAATGGAAAATTGTCCATCAAGAAGAGCATGATTTTTTTTACTTCGAAGAATTGATTCCACCTAAATCGATGACGTCAACATCATCACCTTCTTCATCTGATATCTCAGGTGCATCAAGAGGTAACTCTACTATAGGAAGTTGACGATCAATTGAAGCATTAAAAGAAATAATCGTTTCACTTCTATCTAGGCCTAAAGGCTGAAGCTTATCGTGAATTATCTTCATCAAATGATGATTATTATATGCATACAACTTAATGAATAAGTCCATACCACCTGTTGTTGTATGACATTCTACAACCTCAGGAATCTTTCTCAATGCGTCTACTACGCTGTCATACGATTCTGGGTTTTTCAAATAAAGTCCTATATACGCACAGGTCTCATAACCAATTTTTTCTGGGTCAATAATAAATTCTGATCCTTTAAGAATACCCATACTTGTCAATTTTGCTACACGCTGGTGAATTGCAGCACCACTAACATTACATGCACGTGCTACTTCCAAAAATGGTATACGAGCATCTTGAGAAAGAAGCTTCAGAATCTTCTTATCTAATAAATCTAAACTATGATGTGCCATTATTTTATATTAATTTGTATGCAAAGTTAGTATAAAACTATGAAATTAGCAACTTTTTAAATGATTTTATTCAAAACTGAAAGAGTTTGCTATTTTTTAGAATTTGACGAATAGTTAATTTTTAAGGCTTTTACCTGACGTAATGCTTGTTTAACATCTGTAATGACACCCATATTGGTATTTTTATCCGCCTTTAATGAAATTGTCATTTGTTTCTGATCATCAGGCTGCATCCGATTTTTTTCTGCAGAAATGTAATCCATTACCTCTTCAACAGTGGCAAATTTATCATTTAACTGAATTCTCGTAGCATTGTTATTTATCCCATTTTTTCCAGAAATGGGTTTACCTATATAAATATATGATACAGCAGTTTTCTTTGTTAGACGAGTCAATTCGGTTCCAGTTGGTTCTACATATTTCACCTTTAGTTGCACCTTTCTCATGTGAGTTACAATCATAAAGAAGAACAAGACCGTAAATATTAAGTCTGGCAAAGACGCAGTATTCAACTCAGGTACATCATGAGAGTATCGCTTGTTAAAATTTATCATATCGCAACTCCTTTCGCATTTTCATAAGACTCAGATATACGCTGTGGACATACTTCCTTTATATATTCCTTTTGATCAGGAGTACATTTCAGATAAGCCTTACCATATTTTTTTATTGCCTTCTTATCCCGGAGAATATGATAGGCAGCCATAATCTCATTTTGAACTTGAAAATAAAAATCATAACTAGCCTGACGATCTGTTTCTATAGTGATCAGATGTGAAGCCCCTACACGGGTAACAAATGATATGACCTCATTTTTCAATTTTGAAACAGGAAAAGAGTTACCATTAACCAACAACTGATTTGATGCAGAAATATGTAATTCCATTAACTTATCTTTTTGGACTTGACTCTCCATCTGCTCCTTTTTAGGTGGTTCAGGAGGAGGCAATTGTCTAGACAGTCCTTTATCAACATCCATAGATGTTGTAACCAAAAAGAAAATCAACAGCATAAAAGAAATATCTGCAGTCGATGTCGTATTAAGTCCTGGAACGTTATGATTTTTACGCCTTATGAACATCTTGATGTGTATTCCTCCTTATATATCTTGTGGAACCAAAAACAACGGTAGCAATAGCAATAACCAACAATAATATAGATGTATAGACAAACATTCCTGACAGTTTCAAAGAGAACCACTCTTGAAACAGTTTCCCATTCACAATTACAGGTGATGTAGGAGTAAATAAGAATGTCAGTACCATCAAAACAAAAGTAACCCCCCAGACCACATAACTAATTTTAGTTGCAGGGATTCCATTTACAATCTGATCTACTTTGGTTTGAGAACGATAAGACTTTACAAAAGACCATACAACAAGTCCTATAGCAAATATAAGCATTAGCCACATCAGTGCTATGACACCATCCGTAAACAATGGTGCATTAAATGCAGGATTGTCTAAAAATGGAAGATCAAAACCTATCAAATAAAATAAAATAAAAATGAGTACAATTAATCCTACCAACACATAAAGAATATACTGGGATATCTTTTCTGTAGACCATTGTTTAACACTTTCTATTTTCATAAATTCTGCTTACGTTTAGCAATAATATCCATTAATGTAATTGCTGATTCTTCCATTTGACTATCCAGATGCTCTATCTTCGAGAGAATATAATTATAAAACATCTGAAGGATAAGAGCTACAATGATACCAAAGATGGTAGTAATCAAAGCAACTTTCATACCAGAAGCAACAATCGTCGGACTAATATCACCAGCCTGCTCGATTTGATCAAATGCCATTACCATACCAATAACAGTTCCTAAGAATCCCAAAGATGGTGCAGCAGCAATAAATAGCTTAATCCATGAGCAACCTTTCTCCAAATTAGCAGCCTGAACTGTACCATATGAAGAAATCGATCGTTCTATATCATCTATTGATTCATGTATTCTTAACAATCCTTGATAGCAAATGGAAGCGACAGGTCCTCGTGTTTCACGACAAAGACTTTTGGCACCCTCAATATCATCAGCTTCTACCTTAGCTTCAATATCTTTCATCATTTTCTTAGCGTCGATTTCTGAAAGACTAAGATAAATAATGCGCTCTATACAAAAAGCTAGACCCAAGACTAAAGCTAAAGCTACCAAAGACATAAAACCAGCATTACCTTCAATAAATTTAGTTTTCAATGATTTATGAAAACTTTCACAATCCTCGTCATCACCAGCCAACAGATTAACAGAACTGGTATCGACATCTTCTGCACTAACCTCATCAATAGAACTTGTATCCTTGGCTACGACCTGAGAAACTGAATCAGACCCTTTACTAGCTACAGAGGTATTCTGTGCAGTACCAAGTTGACAAGAACAAGATAAAAGGAATACTAATGCAAGTTTTGCAATTAGACTTTTCATTTTTGGATTTAAATTAAATTTGCGGAAAGAACGGGATTCGAACCCGTGAAACGCTTTAGGCGCTTACACGCTTTCCAGGCGTGCCTCTTCAACCACTCGAGCATCTTTCCTATTCATTATCGAAAATAAAATATTTTTCAATGTAATGCAAATGTAAGAGTTTTATGATGATTTACACCACATTTTTACCGAGTTTTAAACTTTTTTTAGATTAAACGGAAATGCCAAATATACGTGCTACATTTTGGTTAGTTATGCTGGCCACAATTTCTTCAGATACCTGATAACTTGCAGCTAATTGCCGAAGTACGTTAGCAACAAAAGCACTTTCATTTCTCTTACCTCGATGAGGTGTAGGAGCCATATACGGACTGTCTGTTTCTAACACTATACGCTCCAAAGGCACGCATGCAGGAAGATCTTCTCGTAAATGACTACTTTTAAAAGTCAATACGCCACCAATACCCAACACGAAATTATCAAACTTAAGATATTCCGCAGCTTCATTTTGATTACCTGTAAAACAATGGAATACACCGCCTACAAGATCATGCTTATATTTTTTTAAAATATGCAATAATTCATTTTGGGCCTTACGACAATGTATCATCAACGGCAATTGATACTCGACAGCCCACTTCACCATTTCTTCGAATACAATCAACTGTTCCTGCTCAAATTCACGAGACCAATAAAAGTCTAATCCCACTTCACCAATAGCAATAAAAGGAGAAGGAGAAGATTGCGCAAATGATGCATCTAAAATTTTCTTCATCTTCTTGAGCACTTCTTGATAATCACCTTTTACTTCCTCAGGCTGAAGACCAATCATCGGAAAAGTATAATTAGGATAGTCTCGACAAACCTGAAGAACTGTACTTACAGAAGGTAAATCGACAGCCGGAAGAAAGATTTTTGCCACTCCAGCCTCCTTTGCTCTAATAATAACTTCAGGGAGATCTTCTGCAAACTCCTCCACATCTAAATGAGCATGTGTATCAATAAATTGCAACACGATGTTTATTTTTAAATGAATAATTAATACTTACGATGCATCATAAGTTCAGCGAATTTCATCAATTCCATCTTACGATCTTCTGCAACATGAACTGCAGATAGAAATTTCTTACTTTGCTCAAAATAATAAGATATCTTTTCCAAAGCCAACTTATCTATGCCAATTTCATTATAGAGTTGTGTTACAGCTTCAACCTTTTCTTGTCGAACAAACTCTTTAGCCTCAACCCATCGAGTTAACTCTTTCAACTGTCGATTATCAGCTTTATGGAAGGCATTAATAAGCATATATGTTTTCTTATTAGAAACAATATCCCCTCCTACAGACTTACCAAAAACCTTTGGATCACCATAGACATCAAGATAATCATCTTGCAACTGGAAAGCGAGTCCTATCTGTTCTCCGAACTTATAAAGATTATCAGCATCCTCATCTGAAGCATCTGCTAAGATTGCACCAATCTTCATAGCACAAGCTAACAAGACACTTGTTTTCAGACGAATCATCTCTATATATTCTTCCTCCACAACATCCATACGGGTTTCAAACTCCATATCATACTGCTGTCCTTCACCGATCTCTAAAGCTGTTTCTGTAAACAATTTCAGCACCTTACCTTGATACTCAGGTTTACAATTCAGCATTCTCTGATAAGCCAAAACAAGCATAGAATCACCTGACAGAATAGCAGTATTGGCATTCCACTTTTTATGAACAGTTTCTTTTCCACGTCGCAAATCAGCTTGGTCCATCAAGTCGTCATGCAATAATGTATAATTATGATAAGTTTCAAGTGCACATGCACTCATCAATATACTTTCTGGATCTTCTTTAAAAAGATTATAAGCCAACAACATTAAAGTCGGACGAATTCGTTTTCCCCCAATAGATAAAACATATCGAATTGGTTCATAAAGAGATACAGGTTTACGATCATAAGGAAGTTTATTGAGATAGTCATTAACTTTATCTAATATCTCATTAGCTGTTAACATATGTATTGTATTTAAAAAGTTTACAAACTAAAGACTATAGGTATAGCCATCATGGTCATACATGGTTTATTATGCATAAGTCCCGGTTTCCATTTTGGCATAGCATGCATTACACGAAGCACCTCTCTATCCAAAAGAGGATTAACAGACTTAGCTATTTTTATCGAAGAAACGTTACCTTCCTTATCTACGATAAAGGAAACAACTACTTCTCCTTGTATTTTACTATTTTTTGCTTGAGGTGGATACTTCAAACTTTTGGTTATCCACTTCATAAACTCTACCATACCTCCAGGAAACTCAGGAAGTTGTTCTACAATCTGGAAATTAAATGGATTGTCAAGACTTGCAGGAGTTTGGGGAAGAGCTGTTGTTATATCTGATTCCTTCACAGCTCCCTCTACGGTTCCATGCCCAGCAGCATCTGAATTACCGACTCCATTAAGAATAGCATCACTAATAGCGCTCAATTTCTTAGGAGTCATTTCAACCTTCTCTTGCTTTTTAATATTAGTCGTAATTGTTTTAGAAGGAGCTGCTGCCGATTCATAACTTACCATATCATGATTATCCTGAGGCATCATCTCCAAATCCTGTGAAATATCGTCCAGTAAATCTTCGTTTAGTTCGCTACCGTTAGAAGAATTAGTGGTATATTCAAAACTAACAAACAATACAGACAACACCAAAATCAGACCCAACAAAAAGCCTGTTATTCGTTCGTCCTCTAAATTTGCTTTATTTGATTTTTTTATTTCCACACTAAAAACAATTTTTCTTCGTTATGTGTTAAACGAATTCAAAGGCAAAATTACAGTAAATAAAACGAATTACAAAAGAAAAACATTCTTTTTTATTCAAAAAGATGTATCTTTGCCTTTCAATAAAAAATACTGATGAGAAAAATTGTTTTTACCCTTCTTTCAGCATGTTACTCTTTGAGCGTTTTGAGCCAAGAGAGTCAAACCGAATATAATTTTTTAAGAGTGCCTGTAAGCGCACATTCTGCGGCCCTTGGAGGAGATAATATTTCAATAATTGAAGATGATGAGACATTCATCTTTAACAATCCTTCCCTTCTCTCATCAGTCAGTGACAAAACTATAAATTTCAACTACATGAACTATATGTCCGGAGTAAACATCCTTAGTGCATCCTTCAATCGTATAGTTCAAGAGAAAGTTTCTTGGGCGATTTCTGCTCAATATATCAACTATGGCACCATGAAGGAAACGGATGAAAATAACATCCAGACAGGTAATTTCTCGGCAAAAGATATCGCTCTTGCAGGCTATTTATCATACATGCTATCCGAACGCATTGTCGGAGGTCTCACAACTAAATTTATAACCTCTTACATTGGTGATTACAACTCTTTAGCTGTTGGCTTTGACTTGGGATTAAACTATTATGATCCAAATAAAGAATGGTCTGTATCTATAGCTGCCAAAAACCTAGGAGGTCAATTAAAAGCGTATAATGAAGACTTCGAACCTATGCCGATCGACATTCAAATAGGAGCAACCAAACGCTTACTAAACACCCCTTTTAGAATATCTACTACCTTGGTTGATTTAAACCACTTAAATTACAGTTTTATCAATCATGCAGTATTTGGTGCAGAGATTATACTTTCACCAAATATATGGATTGGCGCTGGATATAATTGTAGACGTGCCAAAGAAATGAAATTACAAAGTTCTGATGGTGAAAGTAGTCATGGTGCTGGACTTTCATTCGGAGCTGGATTAAATTTAGACAGATTCAAGTTGAATGTTGCTTATGGTAAATATCACGTAAGCAGCAGTTCATTATTAATTAATGCTGCATATACACTATAATTATGAGAAAGATAACGATTGCTATTGATGGATTTTCATCATGCGGAAAAAGTACTATGGCCAAAGATTTAGCTCGCGAAATTGGCTATATTTATGTAGATACTGGCGCTATGTACAGATCTGTAACGCTATATGCTCTTCGCCATCAATTATTCAATGAAGACGGAAGCGTTAAAACGTCTGAACTAGAGAAAGAAATGCCAAATATTAAAATTTCCTTTCAACTGAATAAGGAAACAGGACGTCCTGATACTTATCTGAATGGGGAATGCGTAGAACAAGAAATTCGTTCTCTAGAAGTTTCATCACACGTAAGTCCGATTGCTGCAGTACCTTTTGTACGTGAAGCCCTAGTAGCCCAACAACAGAATCTAGGAAAAGATAAAGGTGTCGTCATGGATGGAAGAGATATCGGTACAACCGTTTTTCCTGATGCCGAACTAAAGATCTTTGTTACGGCTTCATCTGAAGTAAGAGCACAGCGCCGTTTTGACGAATTAAAAGCTAAAGGTATGCCTGCAGACTATGATGATATTAAGAAAAATGTTGAAGAGCGCGACTACATTGATACCCATCGTGAAGTTTCACCGCTTAAGAAAGCTGATGATGCTATCGAACTTGACAATAGCAAATTAACAATAGCCGAACAAAAAGAATGGCTTATAAGCCATTTTAACCATATTGTCAACAACTAATTAGCTTTAACAAAATCCTTATTTACCTAGAAAAGAGCATGCTTCATTGAATATTTTTGGTGAGCACGCTCAAAATATGTAAATTTGTGATACTATAATTTAGAATAAAGATTAAGTTTTTGTTTATGTTAATTACAAAAACAGATGATTATAATAGATTAAAAATTTTGAGTTAATTACTGTTTTTTAAGCGGTGTTTCTTTGAGAAAAGCGACACTGCTTATTTTTTTCTACTTCGTATTTCGAAGTATGTAGTCTCTACACTCCTCCATCAACCATTTAGGAGTACTCGTTGCACCACAGATACCTATGGTATTGACATTTGTTACCCAATTCATATCAATTTCTTCAGCCCTTTCAATCTGAAAACTATTAGGATTTACACTATGACACTCTTTGAATAATACCTTTCCATTGCTACTTTTCTTTCCTGCAACAAACAGAATAAGATCATGCCTAGAAGCAAAAGTAGCTATATTGGGCATACGATTAGCCACCTGTCTACATATTGTATCAAAACTTTGGAATACAGACTTTTTGCTGATATGATCCTGAATATAATCTATTATACGATGAAATTCATCCAGCCCCTTAGTCGTTTGAGAATACAGATAAATATCTCGATTGAAATCTAATTTTGTAACATCCTCGAACTTTTCGATTACGATAGCTTTATTCTGTGTCTGACCTACAAGTCCTAAAACTTCAGCATGACCTTTTTTACCAAAAATAACAATTTGAGCAGAGGGATTACTATCATATTGCTTTTTGATTCTTTTTTGCAACTGCAATACTACAGGACAAGTAGCATCGATTATTTCTATATGATTTCTTTGAGCCAGTTCATATGTTTCAGGTGGCTCCCCATGTGCTCTAAGAAGAACTTTAACATGATGCAAATTTTTCATTTGTTCATGATCTATTGTTACTAGGCCACGATCGTGCAACCGTTCAACCTCCATTCCATTATGAACAATATCACCTAAACAATACAGAGTTTCCCCCTCTGCTAGTTTTTCTTCTGCTTTTTTGATGGCAGTTGTTACACCAAAACAAAAACCACTTCCATTATCAATTTCTATCTGTATCATCGATACTATACTATACTATACTATGCTATACTATCAATTAATCTTTAACGTTTATATGAATGATAACCTTAGAATATGAAGGATCATTAGTAATCATCAACACACGGGGTTTAGAACGAACTTTTTTAAGTTGTCGCTTTAAAGCAGTAACTTTCAATTTAGCTTTTTCACCAGGAGCAAGCTTCGTTTTATTTAAAGACATTTCAAAGCCCTCAGTAAACATTTGCATACTACGAATATCCAAATCACTTTTACCAACATTCTCTAATTCAAGCACACCCTTCAGCTTGGTCTTTTTTCCAAACGAACCTAAATCAAGCGTATTACTAGTTATTTTTAACTTTGGAGCTAACGCTTGAATTGAACTTGTTTCAGTTTCGTCAAACGCAGGAAGTAATACCGAAGAGACACTGATTTCTTTCTCCGGAGCTACTTTGTCGCCAGGATACATCCCCAAATATAAACTTGTCTGAGAGAGACCAAAATTACGCAACTTCTTTGAATCAAGAGTCAGCGAAATAATACCCGCTTGCCCCGCAGCCAATCTTGAAGGAGAAACATTTGCTGTAAGATATGGAGGCAAATGCATTACCTGAGGTAATATCTCTGAACGACCGGCATTAAAAACATGAATCTGTGCTACTGGACGATCCCCCCGATTAACATCATCAAACTCAATATCATTAACATCCAACTTCAAATCTCTTATCTGAAAAGGATAAGCTCCAGAGAAGCCTACATAATCACTAACTACAACACCTTTAAGGCGAAGAATCGTTGGATTTTCACTTGCATTACTATACAATCCTATTAATTTATCAAAATGCCCCATCAGTTTGGCATCATAGGTTACTTCTACTTTAAACTTTTCACCAGCAAGGATTGCTCTATGAGGGAAAGAAACAGATGTACATCCACAACTTTTTTTCACGTCATGTATTACCAAAGGTTTATCTCCACCATTTTTCAAATTATAAACGGCCGTAATCGGATCACGGAAAAGTATCTGCCCTAAATCAATAGAAGATTCATCTGTAACGATACGCTGAGCTTGAAGCTGAATGGATGCGAATGCCAACAGAATGGCTAAGATAATATTCTTCTTTTTCATAACTTTTGTCTTTTAAGCTATCTATACTCTACTCTTGATAAATAGTTCATACTTTTATTACTTTTGGAAACAAAAGACAAACATAACAGCCAAGAAATATAACTTCACGACAAAGATAGTAAAAACTATTGAATTAGCAAAAAAATAACTAACTTTGCATGCACTAAAAATTTGAAAGTTTCATTAAACTATAACATGGATATTATATACTTTATATTAGGAATTATCATCGGTATTATCATCGGCTACATCATTAGCAATAACAAACATCATCAACAAGAAACACAGTTGATGTCACAACGCGACATTTTCCAAACCAAACTGGAAAGCATAACGCAACAAAACCAACATGCTATAGAAAGCCTCAACAAACAGCTACAAGAAGAAAGAGAACGAAATGCACAAGAAAAAGAAGAAGCTCGCAAACTATTCTTGTATGAGAAAAATGAATTACGAACAGAGTATGTTAGACAATTAGAAATAATAAGACAACAACATAAAGAATCGCTCGAACAACAGTCCAAACTAATTAACGAACAAATTCATCATGCCTCAGAAGAAATCTTAAAACAACGCTCAGAAGAACTTTCCCAAACCAACCAGCAACAACTATCAGCTATCCTTACACCTCTGCATGAAAACATCAAACAGATGAAAGAGGCTGTAGAGAAAAACGATCGAGATCAGTCTTTATCGCTGGAAAGATTAGATGCTTCTATTAAAGCTAATCTTAAACAAGCACAGGAAGTAGGAGAACGAGCTGATAAATTAGCTCAAGCCTTAACAAGCGAAAACAAGACTCAAGGTAATTTCGGTGAACTTCGTTTACGTCAGATTCTCGAAAATATGGGACTTGAAGAAGGCGTACAGTTTGAAGAACAATATACCATGAAAGATTCTCATGGCAACTTTATTAAAAACGATGAAAGCGGCAAAAAACTTATTCCTGATGTTATTCTTCATTTTCCGTACGACAGAGATGTCATTATCGATTCCAAAATGTCGTTCAAAGCTTTTGAAGATTACTATAATGCAGACTCTGAAGACGACAAGAAAGATGCATTAAACAGACACCTTACTTCTGTAAGAACCCATGTTGTCGAACTGGCACGCAAGCAATATAACAATTATATACAAGAAGGTCATCAAAAATTAGACTTCGTGTTTATGTATGTATTTAGCGAAAGTGCCCTACAACTAGCACTAACAAATGATCAAAACTTATGGAAATGGGCATATGACCAAGGGGTTGTCATCTCAGGAAGTCAAAACCTGTACATGATGTTAAGGGT
>AUXO010571395.1_pt1 | contig 37860 bp, 64 predicted proteins | sample 768731 | NCBI WGS metagenome assembly AUXO01 (sample SAMN02715735, study PRJNA202380) | gut metagenome | biome: sheep rumen | host: Ovis aries | place: New Zealand: Palmerston North | reverse complement strand
CCATTTTTCTAATTTTTTCATTTAATTTTCTCCTTTCAAATTCAAAAAATTTATATATAAAAAAAGCCCTTAAAAAGGACCTTTTTTCTAATATCAAACAATAACATTAATAACGTCATTGTCTATTATTGGAATAAATTCAAAATCAGAACTATTCCATGCACCTTGATGTGCTGTTGTACATTTATATATTTTATGTTCATATATAACTAAATCTCCTACAGCATAACTAGTAGAAGAATCAAATGTGTTTGTATCTAAACCTAAAGATACCCATACATTTTCAATTAATATATTTATTATCTCATTTATCGCACTTACTAAATTTGTTTTATCAGAAGTTTCTAAGTTTGCTAAACTTCCAACTATATTATTAACTTCAGTTTTTGTATAATAATCTGTTAAATCTATTTTTTGTGCTCCTAATAATTCCCAACCATTGGTATATATGTATTCTTCATACATATTACCCGTTGACTGATCTTGAAGTGGTAACAAATATATAGTAGTATTTGAAATATCTTCAGTTGGTAATGTATTTACTACTTGTATAGCAAATTTGGGAATTAGTGATACTAAATAATTTATTTCTTCTTTACTATATGTTTGGGAGTTAGTATAGTAGTTTTTTAACTTTTTATATATATCTGTTTTATCTATCAGGTTTAAAAAATGTATTGTTTCATAAGATACATTTAATACTAATTGTTCGTAGTTACTTGATACAGATATATTTGTGATTTCACTATAAGTGTGTGCTAACTCTAATAACCTTAATTGACTATACAATTCAGGATAATTTGTATTCTCTATTTCTATATCAATATTATTTATCTTTAAATACCATATTCCATTATTTAAATAAATTTTATCAGAACTATTTAAAACTATAGGTTCAAAATAATTTGAATAGCTTGTTTTTGTAGTCCCTGCTTCAATTTGTATATTAGTAAACGTTATAATCTCATTGCTATTACGACATTCAAAAGGTATGACTACATAAGCCGTATTTAAAGGTATGGTAAATGTGCTTTCTCTTAAACTTGTATTGTTTAATATAGCAAAATTTGATATCAAATTATCATTACTATCGAAGCAAAAGCAACCTATATAAAATGTATTCTTATCTGCATCGAAACTCATAGTATAAGTTTTGCCTGGTTTTAACTGATGATTAGTATAAAGACATCCTGTCCAAGATGTTCTATCCCCTAATGAAAATCCTGTTTCACTTAATTCAAAAGTACTTATTCCAGACTCAGTTATTACACCTTCAGGAGTTATATTACCAGTAATATAGTTGTTTGATACATCGAATAAATTTTTACCAAGATTTATAGGATAATTTTGACTTTCATTATTTTTTGTTACTGATATATTTTGTAATCCTGTAGAGCCGTTACTATTTCCTGATAAAAATATATCTATTAAAGAATTATTTACTGTGTTTTGTAAATTTAATGACGTTCCTGTTGCCGATACTTTATAATCACTCTTTTTTTCAGTGTTTGCTGTAGCAAGAGAATAATAGTTATTAAACATAGCTCTTATTTCTGAATCATCATATTCTGAACCATCAACTCCGTTATGTACTGAAAATTCTCCAACTTTTGTTTCATTTGGATCGTTTAAGAATACACCATATATATCGTTAGTTCCTGCTGCACCTGTGCCCGATATTTTTCTTACCGACGAAGTATAATAACCTCGTTCACCTTGTGGCCCTGTTGCTCCTTGTTCTCCTTGAGGGCCTGTATCCCCTTTATCTCCTTTGATACCTTGTTCTCCTTGTGGACCTACTTCTCCTTGTGGACCTTGTGGTCCAACAGCTCCTGTATCACCTTTTAAACCTTTAGCTCCACCAGGTATTTCAATTTCGATAGGTTCATTTCCTATATTAAGTTCTATTAAATCGTTCACTCTTTAACACCTCTTTTCAAAGTAAATCTTGCTTCCCAATTAGGTGTTATGTTGTCCTTTGTACCATCAGCTCTTATTATGTCTATACCATAAACGTAATTTCCTACGTCAAGATATTTAGTATCTGCTGGTGGTAAAGGTATTACAGCCAAACCATTATCAAAAGTTGTTATTTCCTTTTGCAAAACAACAGATTTATCTTTTGTCTTGCGTAAGGTAAAATATACTTTATCTCCATCTGATAAAAAAGGTATTTTGTTAATTGTTGGTTTTATTGTAAAATCTCCTGTATCGCCTCTTGGCATTTCTGCATCCATTGTTGTTGGATTAAACTTTATCATTTTTTACCTCCTTTTTATAAGTAAAAAAAGTTCTCGTAATTTGAGAACTTTTTAACCTTTTTTGTAGTAACTTCTATATATACTTAATTTTTGCTCGGATGATAAATCTAACGAATTTATATATTCAAAAACTTTTTGTTTTTTACTACCACTAATTGCTCTACCATATTCGTTTTTATTTGCTTTAATAGAGTTTATTTTACTATTGATTTTTGCATATTCGCTAACATCAATTCCTAATTCATTTGCTTCATTAACTTTTGCCATAGAATAACTTTTTATTTTAGTTTTTCCATCTTCTTTAACTTCTGCATAATTTTTATCACCTATTTTTATGGTATCACCATTATCATAAGCATTTTTTAATTCATCCATAGTTTGTTTCATTGTGTTAATAATTTCCTTTTGCTTAGCTTTATTTTTGCTATATTTTTCTTTATCTGACATTTTTTTGTTATTTTGAATATTTCTTTGTTCTTTATATAATTCAGATAATTTTGATTGAGCATCACTAAATGAACCAACATATTTAGCTTTAGCTCTATCTAATGCAGTAGATTTTGATGAATTTCCTTTTTGCTCTATTTTATCCATTAAATCGTAATATTGATTAACAGTTTTATTGTTTAATGTAGAATCAGTAGTAAACTTGTTTTTTACTGGATTTTTTATTAATCTTCCTAAAGCCGAATCATCATCACTTTCAGCATAGTTAGTCATAGCAGGTAGTGCTACATCACCTATACCACCTGTATATTGATCTAATAAATAATCTAATTTTTTAGGGCTATAATTTAATTTTTTACCTAACCATTTACTGAATTCGCTTGTCCTTGCGTCAAATCTTTCTTTCTTTGGTAATGATTGTAAATAATCAGATTCTATATTATTACCGCTCCAAGATTTATTATTAGCTACTGAAACTAACGGTGAAAGAACGTTATCTTCGAATGGATTATTTGGTGCTATTTGGTTTGTCGCTATTTCACCAAACCCTTTGAAAGCATCTTTATCTCCGCTAGAAAAATTTTTAGTTCTTCTTGCTGCTGCACCAAATATACTCATCATACGTCCTTTTGGTATTCTTAACCATTTAGAACCATTTTTATCTTCCCAATTACCTTTTTCATCTTTAAATAAATAATATTCATCTTTTACATAATCTGGTAAATCTTTATATTCATCATCATCACCATACATTGCTTCTCCTAGCATAGCAGGTGCTACACCTAACATTGTAACCTTAGCTAACAATTTAACAGCCTGTTTCGGATTCTCTATTTCAGTAAAGTTTCTTGTAAATTTACTAAATCCTTGCATTGAAGCATTAAAGAAAGTTCCACCATTTTTGTTTACCATCTTTGAAATATCTCCACCTCTTTTGAAGTTTGTTGTTATTTCTGCTGCATTGTACATAGCTTCACTTAACACTTCATCTGCTGATTTAGTTGCTTTTTTATTATTTTTTACTACTAAATCACCATCACTATTTAATGTATATCCATTTTGTTCTATTGTCGTTACAAATTCAGTAATTCTTGGCATTGATTCTATAAATTCATTACCTTTTTCAATAGGTGTTAGAATTTTATCAACCGCTTTACTTACTTTACCTTTGTTGCTTTCAAATTCTCCTTGATTAAAATAAGAATTTTGATTTCCTCCTAATGATTCATATAAATTGACATAGTCAGATACATTAACTTTATTAGAATTGGTTATATTACCTTTTCTTGTAAGATTTCCTATTGTTCTACCACCAAATAATTTTATATAATTTTTATAAAAATTACCCATACCATATTTACTATTAAATGGTGCATCACCAATATCTTTGAAAAAGTTGGTTGCTAAAAACAAAGGATTTTTATCAGTTAGTAGAGTTCTTTGCATAGAACTTATTTTTCTCAATGGTGTTCCTAATTTGTTAATTTTCTTTTCCAATGGACTCTTTTGAGTGTTAAGAGCTTCATATATTCCTTCATTTATTGGTAAAACTGTGGCTGTTCCATTATCAAATATTGTAAATGTATAATTACCATTTGCGTCTTTTCCTAATAATTCAGGATTAATCCCAAACGACTCATCAACAGCCGATATTGTTGTATCTTGACTTCCCATACCTAACGTTTTTGCTAATTCTTTACCAAATATATTTTTTCTTATTGAATTAGTAACATCCTGAGTATATTGAGCCATAGTTTCTTTTATTGGCATTATATCTAAAGAACTACCCTTAACCTTTTGTATTTGGTTATTAATTTCTACTTTTCCATTTTTTATTTTAATAGAATTATTACTTTTACCAGTATTTCTTTGAATTCTTACATAATGAGGTGTAGTTTCCATAAAACTATCAGCCATCTCTTGAGAAATCAATCCACCATCTACCATTTTCTGTAATTGATTTTTATTGTATTGCCATATATTTTCAGCAACTCTTTTAATATTAGGATTTTCTTTTTCCAATTTATCTATAATTTCCTGAGAATAATCAGAATCCATATTTGTAAATTGTTCTACACCCTGATTTATACGATCAATATTTAATTGATTCACTAAATACTCATTTAATGTTTTATCAGATATACCACTATCATTAGCATCTTTCCAAATGCTTTCTACTGACATAGCAGTTTTGTTTCCATCTGCATCAGTAAAGTTTTTATATTTTTTACCTAATAAATTAGTTTGAGCTTCACCAATTTGATGTTGTGCTTCACCATGTGCTGTACCTATATTATCATATTTATGATAAAGTGTTTTATTTTTAGTTTTCTTTGCTATATCATATACTTCTTGTCCTTTATCAAATAATGCCCTACGAGTTTCATTTTTAGCTTGTACTATTTTATCTTTTAAAGTTTGTTTTTCTTTCATAGGGGTTTTATCGAGAATTTTTGGTTTTCCATCCGTAATTTCACTTGTTCCATCATCATTTATTCTTAATATATTGTCATTACTTTCTTTATTTGCATATAAAATATTATTTTTATCGTTAGAAAAAGAACTATTATCTAGTTCTTGTTTCGTTGAATGATTTTTTCCATATGCTGCATCGCCTGATGGTCTGTTATTATATTCTTCCATCGTACCACGTAACCTATCATTTCTATTTTTTGATATTCCTGTGTCAAATTCATTACTACTGTTGTTGTTGTTTCCTTGGATATCCCCGCTTCTTTCATAATATCTATCAAAAACTTCTCTGTTGCTGTTAATTTGCCCATCATCCACTCCTCCTATGGAGTTATTGTACGACTGATTATTTATATTTTCAAGTTTTTCATTAACAATTTTTATAGGTATTTCTTTTAATCCCAGTTCCTTTGCTATTTGTAATCTATGATTTCCTTGTTCTATAGAATAACTACCATCATTATTTTTAGATAATTCGATAGGGTTTATTATTCCATCATTTTTTATATCAGATAATAAATCATTTACTTGTTTTTCTGTCCTATAACCACCATCATTATTTTTATATGGTAATATCTCTTCAATTGGTACCATCACAACATCGTTATTCTTTTCCATATTTTTTATAGTTTTATTCATAATTTCATTTTTTAAACTATCTGAAATATTATATGGAGAATTGTTAACCTTATTTGAATTATCAATATTTTTTTGTTCACTCATTAATGTTTGAATTTGTTCATTTGCTTCTACTGGTGATATATTACCTTTTTGATACTCTTCTTGTATAATTTTAGCTTGGTCATCTAAATTTGTTAATAAATTGTTTTTTGTATATATTTCATTATCTATATTTTGCGTATCTATACGATTATTTCTTATTGCTCCTGGTGTATTTATAACACCACCTGTTAATCCCCCTATTAATGCAGAATAACCAGCATTTTTCGTAGTATCTTTTAAATTTATATTTTTACCTAAGGTTAACTTATCATTAAGTGCATCTATATATTCTTGTATTCCTTCTTCTGTTGCCTCAGAACCACTAGCAGCTAGTATTTTAGCAAATGTCTTATTTGATACTTTTTTTCCTATTTGTTTTTGTAAAAAGTTTTCAAATGCACTTCCTGCTTCTGTTTCTGCTAGAGTATTACCACCAAACTTAGTTAAACCTTTTGTAGCAGAACCTAATAATTTACCAGTTAAAATTTCTGATGCTGTTCCTATTCCAGCATTTGCTAAAGCATTATTTTGATTAGCACCTTCATTTATTGCATTTTTATATGCCCTTTGTGCTATATCATTATTATATGCAAGAGTACCACCAACACCAAAAGTAACAGCATCTAAAGCTGTTGCTGTTCCTATTTTTCCTACATTTTCAGTAACATCACCTAATCCTGCTGCTAGCTTACCAGCAAAATTTTTGCCGTAAGTTTTTCTAACAGCTTGATTTTTTAATTCTAATTCTGATGGTAAATATATAACATTACCTTTTTCATCAACATACTTCTCGTTATCTCTTCCACCTAGATTTAAGAGCATTTCTCCTGCTCCTCGTAATCCTCTACCTATTGATTTATCATATACACTTTGTATAAATCCTGGATTATAATTTCCATTGCTATATTTTTCTTTATTATATAAATAGTCAGCTAATGCGTACTTATTTCTAGCTTCTTCTTTCTTTTTATATTCTTCGCTAGCACTTTCAAACGCATTATTAGTATCATCAACCAAATCTAAACCTGTTTTTTTGTTTTGCCTGATATCTTCTGTCTTTATTGTTCTATTATCATTTTTATCTTGATAAGTTAACATTTGTTTAGTTTTATCTGGCCTGTTTTCTTTTACTTTATTTTTCCACATTTCATTAGCTGTATCAAATTCATTTTCGGATTTATTTTTTATTTTTTTTAGGGTATTTAATGTGTTTTTGTTAGTTGAAAAATTCATATTTGAAGTGTCATTTACAGTATATTCTTGTACTGAACCATCTTCTCTATAAAGTTTCATTGTTTTCTTTTTTGCCATTGGAATTTTCACCTACCCGTATTTGTACCATGTTCCGCTTGTACTCTTGTAATATTTGTTTCCATTATATGTATATAGCTGTACTGATGCTTTTCCACCTTGACTTGTTGTTATTTCACCAATTGATCTACCATCCCATTTTAATTTGCTTAATTTTTTTGCTACAGAACTACTGGCTTTTGAACTTCCAGACGAACCATTACTGAATGAATTACTTGTTCTACTAGACGAAGAAGTTTTAGAGCTACTGTTTCTACCACTAGAAGAACCGCCGCCACCACTACCACTACTAAAACGTTGTTGCAATTGTTGTCTTTGTAAAGCTAAATTCTCATTGAATTGTCTTATACTTTCATTAAATTGTCTTTCTTGCATTTGCTGTGACAATATTGCTTGTTCTCTCTCGAATTGTTTTTGTCTTTCATTTAGTAAGTTTTGGATATAGTTTGATTCAATAGTTGCGTTAGCACTTGCTATTCCACTTGAATATGCATTATTAGCATCTGTTGTTCTTCTATTTATATCTGCGTTTGCTGCTGCTTCTCCTGCATTCAATGTATTAATAGATGTTTTTAAGTTGTTAGAATTTTGTAATCTTGCTTGTGCTGCTAATCCACTATTAGCTCTACCTGTAGTTGCTAAATATTCTTGAAAATTTTTAGCACTTAATCTGTTTTGTGCATTTGCACTACTTCTTTGTGTATTATAGCTTGCAGCATTCTTTTGTGATTCTGCATTTAAATCACTTAATGTTTGATTTCTTGTTTTTTCTAAATCTGCTACTGCTGCTTGTTTTTGTGCTTCTTTTAATTTGTTTAAGTCATTTGTATAATCATAGTTTGTTAATGCCATTTTTTTACCTCCTATTCATTTGTTACTACTGGTACTATTTCCCAAGCAGATGAATCCCACTCACCTGTAGTAGGACTAGTACATTTTTGAACAGCATAATTATGTATAACCATATCTCCTATTTCATATTCTGTAGCTGTCGAATATGTATCTTGATTTAATCCCATACCTGTTAATGCTGTTGACATACTTTCATTTACAGTTGCTATTGTTTCTCTTAATTCAATACTTACATCATTTACTATTTGGTTAAAATTTTGTTCTAATTCAGGAATAAAAACACCATTTATAAATGCTTTGATATCATCGCCTGCTTTATCAAATTTTGCTTTTAATTCTGCACTTGTTAAACCATCTGTCGTATTAGGTCTATCACTTAAACCTTGTATATTATCTACATTTGCTGAAAATTTTGTTAAATTTACTGCCATACATTAATCTCCTTTCATAAAAAAAGAAAGCTTATTTGCTTTCTCCAAAACTTTCAATTTTTAATACTAATTCAAGTATTGTACAATCAGTATCTTCATTACTATCTATTATTATTTTTAAATTTGTAAATTTTTTTGCTTTTAATTTTAATCTAAATGGTTGTGGATTATTAGAAATTTGAAAACTAAAATCACTAAAATCTACATCGTCCATTACTTGTACTTTATAATTTATATATTTTTTTACTTGACCTTCACTTCTATTTGAAATATATCCTATTGTTGCACTTGATTTACCTTGAGGTTGCAATACTACCCACATTTTTCTCATTGTTTTTCTTAAATATGGTACCTCAAAATCTGCAAAATTCATTTCCCAATGTGCGTTTATTACTACTTCATCAAACGTTTGAAAATCTTCATCCCATCTGACTATTCTTCCATCATTTAATGCCATATAAATATAATTTCCCATTTCTTCAAAATGAGTAAAAGAATCAGGTATTGAGAGTCTTGAATAAGTCTTATTATAATAATTATAAATATATATTTTATTATCATATCCGAACCACATTTGATTTTCTGATTGATGATCTAGTGTTTTTATTAGATTAAGCGGTAAAGATTTTAAATCTTCTCTTATTTTTTCAGAGATTCTTTCCATGTTTTTCTCATCTCTTACGTTAGTAGCTTTCCATAAAATCAACGCATCTTTATCTATAGTTACTGGATAATTGTCTAACAATTGTCCTTGACCAGGTGCAACATTACCATGTATTTCATTTAAAGGTAATGTTGTAACACTAGGAACAAGTCTTGATGTGCTTTCACCATTTGTTAATGTAACACTTAAACTTTCAGTTGAAATTGTCATATAGTAAGCTTCAGGTCTATTAGTAGTTGCTAATAGTCTATCATATTGCCTTGTTAAATCTGTTAAAGCAAAATTAGAAGGTCCTACATCTACTTGAGCAGTTGCCGGAAAATATTCTACACTAGGAACTCCATCTTCTAATCCACTATAATATGTTCTATTTTGACAGCTAACATTACCATATAAAAATACTCTAGTATCTACATCTCCACCAAAAATTGTACCAAATCTCATGTTTTCTATTATATTTCTATCGCCATCGTCTTTTGTCCAATAAATATCTATATTATCCATGGCTTTTTGTGGGGCGTTTGTAAAAGTAACCTTACCTGTTGTTAAATTAACAGTATAATCAGTATTTAACACTAATTCAACTGTATTTACTAAGACTTTATCAATACTTTCAACATTTTTTTGTGCTATGAAAAATTCTGCGGTTGTTCCGTCACCATTAAAAGTCTGATGTTTCTTACCAGTTAACATATTTATTTCATCATAAAGAATTCCACTTCCATCAGGCGATGAATTTATAAATACTAATGGTACATATCCTTCTACTTCTGCTAAAGTAGTTCCATCCCAACACATATATTTACCACACAAAATATATACTTTTTTATCAAAAGTAAAAAATGAAACTTCATTATCAGGAATTGAACCTATTTCAGTTGGTTCTAATTCATCCCAATGTTTTGTATCATCTACTTCATCTTCTCTTAAATAATATAACTTACCACCTGTTGCTACAAGTAAATATGTAATATTATTTAATTTTGTACAGTACATACCCTTTATTTGAGTTTCAAAATTAAAAAAACTTTTATATCCCATTATTTTTCTTAATTTATTATCATTTGTTATATAAAAATTATCCATATTTCCTGATTCACCTAGTTGTAATTGTGTATCTCCTGTATTTTGAATATTAAGTCCTAGGAACTTTTTTATAGTCGTAGGTGTAACGTTTGTTTTAGTAATTATTTTTGCCATCTAATCACCTCTTAATAATTAAGTTTCGCATCATATACATCTTCTTTTGATATTGGTTTTTGTGGTCTTGGTTTTAGGAACATACCTTTCATTTCTTCATATCTTTGTTCAAAATAATTTGCTAATGCTGTATCTTCGTGTAGCATTAAGTTTGCTGCAAGCCCATTTGTAAGCAATGTATTTGCTTTTATATCATCTATTTGTAATGGTTCTTCTAATGATTCAATTGGTACTGGTCTTATTTGTTCTTCTACTCTTCTATATCTATTTTCAATACCTATTAATTCATTTTGAAGCATTGTAAGAATAAATGGAGCTTTTTTCCTATAATCTGCTATTGTTTGTTCATCTAAACCTGAGGCAGTCATTTCATCAATCATTGCCATAGTTATATTAAAAATTTCTTCTGCTAACATTTTTTTCATCTCCTCATAATAAAAGAACTCAAAAGAGTTCTTCTTTTATCAAGAGATAAACTCTTGATTTAATTAAACATTACCTAAAGAAGTAGCTGAACTTCTGTGGGCATAGCATCCATCTTTTTTACTATCTAAAACGAATGCATCATAGTAAACACGACCTTCTACAAGGTTACCATTGATACCAGGAGGGTTGTCATGGATTTTATATTCTGCTAATTTTTCAGCAGATACAGTTACACTTGGATGTGTGATTATAAAATCAACATTTGATGGAAAATAAGAATCTGGTGCTTTTACTAGTTTAACACCATCAATTTCTCCAACTTGTCCATTGATAAGGAATTTTTGAGCTATATCACTAGCTTTTACAAATGAATCATCTAATTTTAAGAATTTATAAACAGAAGCTTTAATCATAGCAACACGTCCTGATTGAGGAACTTTATTATTATCTAGATAAGCTTGTCCATCTAAGAACTCTTCAAATGCATTACTCTTAGTAATAGCTCCAGGAGTAGTGTTTGTACCTCCGTTTGTTATTGCAGCTTGAGCAATCTTATTAATTCTATAAATATCTTTTGTAGGAACGATTACTTCATCAATTTCTCTTTGAAGTGATTTTCCAGCTCCTTTAACATTCATTTGGTCTACTTGATTTCCTTTATCAATTGTATATGTGAAAGCTTTATCTTGAGTTAGAGTAGCTGTTTGTACGCTATCTTCTAATTCAGCTGGTTCTCCATATCTATTTGATCCTGTTCTACTATAATCATTTAATGCAACTGTTGGAATTGAATAAATTTTTACTGTTTTTACTCCATCCCAGTCATAATCGTGGTTTACTATACCTTCAGTTAAAGATTTTAATTTAAATCTTTCATCTACCTTTTTAGCATATTTTTCAGCTAAGTTTACTGCCATTTTTTATCATCCTTTCTTTTTAAATAAAAAAAATAAGCATTTATTCTGATTCGAAACCTTCTAAGAATAAATCCTTACCTTTGTTTTCATTTACAGTACCATTTGTATTTACTGCTCCAACTGATGAGTTTGAGTTCTTTTCATTTTGCTCTTTGATTGATAATTGTTTCTTTAAATCTCCAATTAACCACTCTGAATAAGCTTGTTTTAAAGAACTATTTTGTGCCTTTTCAAAAACTTCTTTTGGAATAGAATCTGCTTTTACATCAGGAAAAGCTTCAATGAATTCTTCGAATTCTTTGTTTTTATTTTTTTCCTTTTGTACTGCTTCTTCTTTTTCTTTAAGTTCGTTTTCTTTAGCCTGTAATTGCTTACGTAGTTGGCTCGTTGCAATTACCTCCTTAGCAACGTCCTCAGGTACTCCATTTTCTATCATTTCTTCGATTCGAGCTTGCTCTTTAGCTTTTTCTTGCTCTCTTTCATATCTTTCAACTTCTTCGATATACTCATCTACACTCATACCTAATTCTTCTGCTTTTTTATGAAGATAAGTTTCAGCTTTACTTGTTTGCAAGTCATCATATTTTCCTTGCAATTTGTCATAATTAAGTCCTTTCTGATAGTTAGATACTAAATCATCAATATTTTCGATATTTACTGATTCTTTGTTGTATTTAACTTTTTTTGAAAGTGCTTCTAGTAAAGGTTTGAAATCTTCTTCACTATCCTCCTCGCTTTCCTCTTCTTTATCAGTTTCGTTTGGTTCACTATCCTGATTTTCAGATTCTTCTTCAGAGTTTTGATTTCCTTGGCCTTCAATAACTTCATTATCTACTTCACCAAAAAAATCGTCATCGTTCGCTTCAGTATTTTCAACTGGTTGGTTTTCTAATACTTCTTCGTTTTCCATAAAATAAATTTCCTTTCTTGCCTATGGTTGGGCATTAAAAAAGAACACTTATGTGTTCTCTAGTGCTACTTATAAGCACTATCGAAAGATATTGGAGTGGAAATATCTCTCGATACTACCTATAAGGTAGTATTTATTAATCAATTTTTTCTGATAATTTAGAATATTCTTTTGCTTTTTCTTTTAATAATTTGATCGCTTTTTCTTTTAATTTTTTATCTTCCATTATTTTTTGGTATGCTTCCAAAGTTCTAACTGCATCTTCAACTTTCCATTTTTCTTCTTGTTCATCTACCACGTTCACTTTTTTCATTATTCTCTACCTCCTATTTGTTCTAATTCAGCCATTTTTTCAGCTTGATTTCTATTCACTATTGTTTCAGGCTCTATTGGTCTTCGATTACCTTGTTCTCCCATCTGAAGTGTATTTGCTAATTCTTCTTCACTTGGTAATGGATTTTCCATATCACTCATCTGTGCTGCACCATCACCTTCTAATGCTCCCATCATTTCAAGCACTTGTTGTTCCATTTGTTCAGGATTTAATTGAAGTAAATTAGCTCTTATATCTTGTGGTAATGTGTCCATAAATTTACCCATTAAATTATATACAGCTTGTTTATACATATCATTTTGTTCTATCGAATTTATTAATTCATTCTTTTGTGGAATTATTTCATCAGGTACTCGTTTTAAATACTCTACAAATTCAATCATTCCATTATTTAATAAGTTATCTAATGTTTGTAAACTAGCAACCTCTGAGAAGTATGAAGCATTACCAACATCAGTTTTAATATGTAACCACATACCTTTTAATTTACTAAAATCAAAATCTTCTACTGTTCTTTCCATGTCATTACCTGATACTACTGGTCTTATACCATAATAAGTAGCCATCATATCTAAAATGATTCTTCCACAGTCTTCTACGAATTCATAAAATGCTGCTTTTACGTTTTCAAGTGGTACTGCAGCACTCTTTTGTATTGCTATTATTGCTGTTGCATTATTCATTGTTACATTACCAAGTGATGCATCTCCTACACCTAACGTTTCTTTTGTGTATTGCATAGCAAGTTCTATAGCTTGCATTATTTGTCCACTCATTGTTGCAGGTTCTAAATATCCTGCTATATTTCTTATAGAATCACCTTGTAAGTTAGTTACTGGTATTTGTGCTCCTATTTCATTTGTCCAACCTTCAATTCTATCAGCATCATATACCGCTGTTGGGAAAGCTGTTAGCATTAAATGATATATAACCATTGCAAACATCTTATTTATCGCTATCTGATTAGGAATTATTCCTGTAGTTTCTGCTCTACCGTGATATGATCCTTTTACTTCTTCCCAGTTATTAAATGCTATTGGATAATAATCTAGGTTTGTTCCCTTCTTTTCGTAAATATAAGCTTCTTTTGTACATTTATTAGCGTATATTTTGCCATTTTCTTTATAATATTTAATTATATATAATGCTTTCTTATAACCTTCTGCATCTGCTTCTATTTTTCCATTATCACCCATTTGGTATTGTGTGTCAGAATCTTCTCTTATATCTTGCCAATTACTGCATCCGTTTGCTTTTGCTTCTTTTTGAAGATTTTTTACTAAATCTCTACCTACTAGGATAATATATGGTTGTTTTTCCACTTTTCTTGTATTTGGATTTCCAAACATTACATTTGTAGAATCTATTATTTCTGCTTTGATTATTCCTTTTATATCGGGATTAGATTGTTTAAATGGAACTTCTTCAGTATCAAAATACCAATGTAAACACCAATCTCCTGTATCAAACCCATCTCCTAATAGTGTTCTACCTAATGCATCAAAATTAACGTTTTCTAATACATTTTTTATTTCTGCATTTGCTAAATCTGTATCTTTTACTTTTTGTTGCATTATTGCATCTCTTGTTTGCGGTCTATATTCCATTGGCTGTATTTGAATTGATATATTATCAGATTTTAACGATGCTATTTTAAATTGTTTTACTCTCTTAATTATATTAAATACTGGTTTAGGTAATCCTTCTGCTACTACATTTCTCCATTGGTCTCCTGTTGCAAAGGCTATATTAGTATCAATTACATCATAGTAATTTTTATCAGCACCTAAAAGTGAGTTATTATATTTTTTTCCAGCTTCATACAATTCCCAATCTTTTGTTATTTCTGCCATTAACTATCTCTCCTTTTTGAAGCTATTGTGTAATCATATCCCATTAAGTCATTAAATGCTTTTTGTATCTTTTTTTGTTTATCTTTTTCCTCTTTTGTTAGCTTCACTTTTGGTTTTTTTTCTTCTTTCTTAGGTTTTAATATGATATATGTTTCAAATGCTACAACACATATTAATATTCCTAGTATTATTCCTAATATCATTTCTAACCTCCATAATTTATATAAGAACGTGTTGTGTGTCTTCCTGCTATTCCAAGGATTCCTTCTTTTCTTCTTGATCTTATACTTTCTTCATAATCAAGCTCTTCTTGACTCTTTATTTTTGTTGCTTTTGTCCTTTCTATACAAAATCCTCTTATTGCATCAGGTCCATGTGTTAACTCATGCGGTTCTTTCGCACAGTCATTTGGATTTTTCTCGTCGTGTTGTATACTTGGTAATGTTCTTATGATATTTAAACAAGTATTAAAAAAGCGAAGTTTTGCTATTTTACTAACTTCGCCTGTTTGTTCGTCTTTTTCGTCTATTACTTTAAGATGTTCTGCTACTGAATACCATCCTTGTACTCTATTATTTGCACTTCTTCTTAAAATAACTCCATTTTCTCTAAATATATCGTACGCACTCTTTCCTGTATCATTTCTTCTATTCCATAAATCAGGTGGGCCATACGTATATCGTATCTTATCGTCTCCATTTACCTCTATTATCCTCTTAGCTGCCTCACTTATGATTAAATTAGACTCATATAACTCTTTATAGACATATTCTTCACCTTTTGGGCTTATTGCTATCCAATAACAAGCTAACTTATCTAGTCCATAATCTAAACTTCTATATCTATCCCACTCTTTTGGTATCTCAAATGGCTCTACTACATGTATTTTTCTGTCAAATTCTGTAAAGTATTGTCCATCAAATATATCCCAATTACCTTCTTTTAATGCTTTTCTCTCTTTTTCAGGTAAAGCATCTAGCCTTTTTACATATCCTGGGTCTCTTTCCATTAAAAATTTATTATCTGTTACAAAACTTGGTATAAATAGTCTTGTTTCTGTCTCTCCTGTTGCCATTTTGCACTCATGTACTTTTCCAGGTACTCCTATATCTATAAATCTCTCTTTTACCCATGTATGTCCTACTCCCCCTGGATTGGTACTACTTTTTATTCCTTTTGGATAATTATTAGCACCACGACATCTAGAAATCATATATGTGTACATAAACTCTGTGAAATGTGTTAACTCATCAAATCTTATCGTGTCATATTCTGCTGATTGATATTGATATACATCTTTCTCATTATCTATATATCCAAAGTCTATTATGGATCCATTTGCAAATGTCCATACATGCTTTGAATTATTATATGAAGCTACTTCTCTTGGATACATATCTAAACTTGTTCTTATTATTGATCTCTCTAAGTCAGGAAATGTCCTACGGAAGATTATTTGTTTACTCTTCTCATACTTTAATGCATATAAAAGTGCATCTACTAATTGTCCGTATGATTTTCCACCGCCTGCTGCTCCTCCAAACAATGTCTCAAATGCAGGGCTTCCTATAAACTCGCCCTGTTTCTCCGTTATAATTATATCCATTTGTATCACTCCATTAAAAAAGAGATTACTTTCATAATCCCTTTATTTACCCATATACCCCTTTTACTCAGGGGGTATCCCTTTTCTTTATAGTCTAAAGGCTTAAAAGACTTTTTATTTCATTATTGTTGGTTGCTACACCTAGATTCGAACTAGGGTATCTCAGAGTCAAAGTCTGATGCCTTACCGCTTGGCTATGTAGCAATGTTATGTGTTATATGTGTTATCTATGTGTGAATATATATAGGTATCCTACAGTGTGCGTGGATGTTAAAATATTGCTATGCCACATATAGGGGGGAGTATACTATAATACTATATACTATTGCTATCTAGTAGTGCCCTCCCCTCTGTGTACACGTGTATACCTCTCCTACACCACACAATATTATTTTTTATTTTTTATGTACTGATTTATTTGCACATAGGTTATCAGTGAAAGTTATTGATATATAACATTTTTATTTATCTATTTTTATATTAATATTAAATGCACTGTTTGATGTGCTTTTACCTAATTCTAGACTTTCTTTATCGTATAATATTCCTAATGTTGTAGATAGCTTATTTATATCTATATCATCGTTATCCAATTGTTCTTGTATTTTATCTAATGCTTTACTAATAATAATTGAAGTTTTTTTGCTGAAGTTCTTCCTAATTTCAGCTATCTCCTCATCCAATATTTTAAAATCATTTTTTTTATTTTTACTAACAACATTGTAATAAGTCTTTTCAGATATATTGAACTTATTTAATAGATGTTGTATGTCTCCTTTGTTAAATAGATAATGAAGACATATTTCTTTTTGGTCTTCTAGTGTTAACTTATAATTATGTTTATGTAATAATGCATCTCTATTACCTGTTACCTGTATTATCTCTGTGTTATTACTTTTCGTTGGTTTACTACTCATTAATAACCACTCCTTTATCTATTAATTATCTTTTGTGTTTACTTCTTTATATAATACCCATACTTATCGTTCTTATATAATAGTTTTAGCATAGGATATCTTTCTAATACATTCTTTGGTGTTAGATCATCTTGTCTGTGTATCTCATATATGTTATCTTCCTCTATTCCTTGCTTATTCATATAAGGAACTGCTACTATCATCTCATCACATCTATCTGAAGCATATTCTAATACTTTTTTAGCTTCATTTACTTCTAAATGCTCTATGATATCTCCAAATATGATTATGTTGTATCTGTCATACTTAAAATCTATTATATTAGCATTATATACTCTCTTATATTTGTTTTCTAATCCAAAATTGATTATGTTAGGTTTGAACACTTCTACAGCATCTATATTTTTAAAGTAATCACTTAAATATCTATGATATGTCCCTTCTCCTGCTCCTACATCTAATATAGTTGAATTAGGATTAAACTTATCTTTTAGATATTTACTTACTTCTTCTTTAAAATATCCGTATGATGTTGCCATGTATTCACTCCTTTTGTTTGTAAGCACTGTACTAATGATATAAACCCAAGACATCATCATATAACCTAAGCTAGAATTTATATTTTTCGGTTATAGACAACCTCTTTTGAACCCCTAGCAAGATTTCTTATATATCATCAGTACACTACCTTTATAGGTAGTGCAATGCTATATATAACTATAGTGCTTTTTTATAAGCACCATTGAATAGACACACTAATAGTTTAATCGGTTTCTCTTTCCGTTTGTTGTATCTACTCAATGCTACCTATAAAGGTGTTATCTCTATCTCTATGTATTCTTTATCCTTATCGTACACACCCTTTTCTGTGTATGTATTTAATACCATATAATTATCATCTTCTATTATCTTAGCTTCTACTAATGCATCTAGTAAACATTTAGTTAAGTTATGTGTATCTCTTTTTCTTTTATTTTTAAAATGATAAGTTACTACCATATCACATTTTTTATAATTAGGTTTAGGCTGTATTCCTATTGTAGCTAATCTGACATATTCGTGATATTTCTTCTTTTTATCTTGATACTGCCATATATTAGTTCTTCCTATGTAATGATTTATATTTGGTGGGAACATCTCTAATTTGAGTTTCATAATGCTCACTCCTAAACTCTTCATATTCTTCTGTACTATTAATCATTATTGGTATATCTGTATGGTCTTCTTCTATTACTATTAATATTTTGTCATTGTAATGTTCTTCATATATAAGTTTATCTAATAATTTAATTGTTCTTTTTAAATTATGTCTGCCTTTACCTTCATATCCTTTTTTAGTATATATATACGTTCTATATGCATCTATCATTTTAAACACCACACACAAAAAAAGAATACAATGTATTCTTTCACACTATTATTGTCTCACAAAATTCGGGCCATAAAGGGACAATCTATAAAATATCTCTTTTTTCTTTATAATTTTTATATATTCTCTTACATTGTCTTACTGAATAATGTACCATAGATGCAATTTGATACCATGTATAATCTTTTATATCAATTTCTTTATAAAATACTATCAATTGTTCTACTTTATTGTATTTTTTTAGTATTTTAAGCTCTTTTTCTATCCAATTAACATAGTTTTGTATTTCTTCTTGTGTTCTTTGGATTCTTTTATCTAAATCTTTCCATCTAGGTAAATCTTGTTTTAATACGTATACTTCTAGTGGATTTGAGTGTTTACCGCCATCTACCATTATTTTACTATAATCAGTAGACTTAGGATCAACTAATAGTTCTAATATTGTCTTATCATCTATTAATTTATTAAGTTTGTTTTCTAATCTTTCTACTTCATAATTTGCATCTTTTAAAGTCATATCCTACTCCTTTTTTCTTTTTGATGGTTACTTTTTTATTTAAAATTTAATTATTCTTTCAAATGAATATTTTTCGTACGATTTCATATTCTTATACATCGTACCTTTTTTAAAATATGGAAGTGTAAACATTTCGTGTGGATGATTTTTAGTTTTTCTTAGCTCAATCAAAATATACTCTAAATTATAATTTTCTAAACTGACTTTTTGAATATATTCTATTCTTTGTTTATATGGTGATAATACTTTATTTAAGTATCTTTTTTCAGTAGTATCTAATATATCTAGTACATCATCTTGAGATTTAATTTCAAAACTATATCTATCGCTTGTTAATAAATCTGTATCAAACTCATCTAATCCTAATAATTCTACTCCATTATATCTTAATGTTCCTATTCTTTTTTCGCCAACAAGTGGTAAGTATTCATCAACATATACGAAATCACCTAATTTTAATTCCCTATTCTTAATTCTATCTATCAATTCAATACTATCCATTATTTTCTCCTTTCAATTTTCAATAGTTTTAATGCCCCTAATTTTTTTAATTCTTCATATCTCACTCTATCACATTTGTATATTTTATCTACTGTGTATTCCTTGCCTTTATCGTACTTATCGTTAAATTGAATTAACACTCGGCTAACATAATTTTTCATATTTGTAAAAATATTCCTTTCTTAACATTTTCTATTTGTTGTTTAATCTTATTTTCAACAAACGCTTTTCTATTTGGAAATCTCGTTGTCTTAGTGTACTTATACATCTCTGCTATATGTTTAATACATCCTGTTTCCCACTCTACGTTTTTACAACTATCTTTGCTTGTTGTACTATGTGTATTTAATCTATTCCACATATGAGTTTGATAGGGAAAATCTTTAAAGGTAGAGCACATATCTATCAATCTATAATGGTGTACTTTGTCTTCTGCAAGTGTTCCTTCAGGAAATAAGCAATTCTTTAATATTTCAGTTTTTACTACCTTAGTCCATATAGCGCAAGTGTCTTGTTTAAATGCTTGATCTAAACTTGTATGCTCAGGTGTGTCAACTGCTCTTTCGCCATTTGCATCTAGCATTGAATATCCTAAAAACATAACATCTTCATTTCTTAATGATTTATTTATTCTCTCTAATATATCATTAGAAGTTAACCAATCATCACTATCAATACACATTATGTAATCACTATCTGCTTCTACTATTCCTACATTACGAGAACCACCATTTAATCTTTTTTGCTTTAATGGTATTATTTTATGATTATCTCCTGTTAACTTTCTTCTTGCTATCTCTAAAGAGTTATCAGTGGACATATCATCAATAAATATAATTTCATATTTCTTATATGTTTGTTTTAAAACACTATCTAAACATTTTTCTAAATATTCAGCATTGTTATAGTTTGGTATTATGATAGAAAACTTGTAATCTTTTTTTTTGAAAGGTTTTAATGCTTGTTTCCACTCTTTTTCATATGTAGGATAATGGTATTCAAATTTACCTTTAAAGTTTAACAACTTGTTAACATCAAAATCTGATAAATTTTTTTTAAAAGTATAACCATTTTTACCATCTAACTTTTTAACTGCTGTATCAAAGTCAGTAGCTACTACTGGAGTTCCTACTATTAATGATTCATCTAGTACCATGCATTGACTTTCAAAGTTACTTGGTACGATTGTTATATCAGCATTTCTCATATATTTGTAAGGATTATCTTGTTTACCTACAAATGTAACATTATATTTAGAGTATCTTCTTTGTATTTCTTCTCCATATTGTGGAAACATATAACAGCTACCTACTACTACTAATTGATAATCTTTTGTTTCTTTGTGTATTTTTTCTAGTATTCGTTCTAGTCTATCAAAACCTTTTTCTTGACTTAATCTAGCAACTACTACAAAATTATGTTTTGCTTTTGGTAAATCGTATTTCTCTTTTGATAATTTAATAATCTCTTTTTCATCTATTAAATTAGGAATTACAATACATTCTTTGCCTATTCTTTCTTTAAACTGTCTTGCACAATCTTCTGATACCGCTATATACCTATCATAAGGTATTCCACCTTCAAAAAACTCTCCACCATCAATTAAATTACCATTTATTACCAATTCATACATATCAGCATCTAATCTTTGATTATTATAGATACTATCGTATATAGCTATATCAAAATGTTCTTCTTTTGCTAAGTCATAACATAATACGTCGGCTACTTCACTCCATTTATCTGCCATATCAATAGGGCTATGATCAAAATCTTTTACTACAAATGTTACTTTATATTTGAGTTTCTTTAAGAGCTTTGCTCTTTCATACATTGTCTTTTCTACTCCACCAGTTTCAAAAGGATGTGAGTAGTATAATGCTATTTTGCTCACATAATACCTCCTAACTTATTTTTTCTTTAATATCTTCTGCTTCTCATCTAATTCAACATATAACACACAGCTGTTTTGTTTTATTACCATAGCTTCTTGATATACTGACTTATCTAATGTATCTAATGCTGTGTATTTGTATTCTTCATTATAAAAATCCATTATATGCTCAAAATTATACCCTGTACTTTTCGTTTTGTATCTTCTCGCCCATAATTCGTACACTTTTTATTCTCCTTTTAATTCTTTTATTGTTTCAACATAATATTCTAATAATTCTACAGGTTCTTGTAGATTTAAAACTTTAACTTTTTTAAATTCATTTAACTCATTTTCAAAATATTTTTCTATATTTTCTATTATATTATTAAGTCGTTCTACTTCTAATTCTGCTTTACACTTATCTACTAATAATTGTTCTACATTTCTATCATAATCTTCTTTTGTCATTATTATTTTTTCTACATTATCTGGTATCACTCTTTATCAACTCCTTGTAATAGATTTAATAATTCTTCTTGTAAATTAGTTATGTAATCTAATAATTTATTTATCATTATTTCAACTTTTTCTGGAACATCTAATGAAAAGTCATAGTGTTTTAATGCTTTTAATGTTTCTTTTATTTCATCTTTCATTATTGCTCACCTACTTTTTATTTCCATCAATATAAGAATAGCTCATCACTTTATTTATTGCTGATAAAATTTCATCACATTTTTTAACATAATTTTTATTATCAATACATTCTGTCATTGACTTCATAATGTCATATCTCATTTTTGCTAATAACATACATAATTGACTTTGTTCATTTTTATTCATTATTACTCATCTACCTTTTCTACTAAATCTGCTTTTATTAGGTCATATAATATATCTAAATCAATAAAATCTCTATCATCAATTTTTAAAGAATTGTATTTTAAATGATTTTCTATTTTTCTACTTGGAATATTTATAATACAACTTTTCTTTTTCTTTATAGGAAATAAATGAAAAGTTCCACACATTCTATCATAACTTCTTGTTTGATAATAATGTGTTAAATAACTTTCACCTGTATTATGATTTTTTAATTCATAATGTGGCTTAAATCCAAACTTTTCTAATTCTTTTAAATCTACATCATCTTTTATTTTTAACATATCTATTTAATCTCCTTTTTTAATATATCTTTTAAATGATACTTCCAATAACATTCACTACAACAATATTTGACATTTCTGTTAGTCCTCTTTTTAATTCTTTTAAACTCTTTACCACAATTTAAACATTTAGCCATATCTATTTACACCTGACTTTCTAAATTAATATTTTGGTATCTAAATGTCTTTTATTGTACTCTTGAATACCCAATTGTAAAATAAGTTTCAATTTATCTTCATCTATTATGTTTGGAAATATATTGTTTTCTTCACAATATCTATGAATTTCTTTTAATGTTTCTTCATCTTGTTTATTTAATATTTTGGTATATATTTTATGAGTTGTACTATATATAAAATTGTTATTTTCATCTTCATTTATTTCATAATTCATAAATCTAATTCACTTCACTTTCTTTTTTTAAAATTTTTAAGCTATTTTTTAGTGATTTAATAAATTGTTCTTCTGTAATGTTTGATTGTTTTATATATTCATTAGATAACATACTTATAAATATTCCTGCTTCAACACTATCTTCTTTTAATACTTTATCAATTATTTTATTTGCTTCTTGAACTGTCATTTTTTCCTCCATTATAAGAATACCAATATTCAGCTTCTTCTTTTTGTATATTGTAATCTGTTTTTAATTGTTTGTTTTTTTCTTCTAACTTATTTATTTTATCAATCATTTTTTCTTCTTTAACTCTCACACTAATTGCTACATTTAAAATAATTCCTACTATTATCATTAATACCAAACCCACCAATAACATCAATGCTACTGTTTTCTTCATTATTACTCACCTTTGCTTTCTAAATCATTTATTCTTCTCATTGTTTCTTCAAACAAATTGCAAGCATAAGAATGTTCTTCATTAATTAATTTTTCTAAATCAGTTCCTATACAAATTGTTTTAGGATTATAATCTTCATCATAGCCACCATACTTAGATGGTTTCTTTTTATAATAACTAATTGTCGCACATCTTAATTCTTCAAATTCTAATGTGTCTAATAACTTTATAAATTCATCTTTACTCATACTTATTCATCTCCTTTGCTTTCTAAATTATTAACATATTTTTCTTTAGTATTCTTTATTAATTCATTAAATACTAAATCATAACAATATCTATATAACCATTCTATATCAGCATTTATTATCATTTCGTTTGATATTCTTATTCCTACTCCATAAAAGTTGCCAAATTTTAATTCATAGATAGTAAAATTAGTAGGTTCTTCATCTAATGTTATTTTATTAACTTTAAATTGCTTTTCTAAATAATCTAATATAGAATTTCTTTTTTTATTTAATTCTCTTACTTTATTTATATCTATATCATAATTTACCTTTGATGTGTTTCTATGCCTATGTCCATATACTGCTGCATTAATTGCTGCTATTGGTATCATACTTATTCTCCTTTGCTTTTGAATAATTTGTTATATTTTCTTATGCAATTTTTAATTCCAATATTATCACTAAAACCATTACTAGGAATATAACATTTGCCTGTATAACTCCAAAAACTCATTACAACTTTATGGTTTTTATATAAATTAAAGTGTCCATTTTCTTCGTTACATAATTTATACTCTATATTATTTTCTTAAAATTGTTTTTTAGCATATTCTAATCTATCATTAAAACAATTTTCTCTTTTTTCTTGTGCTTGTTGTTTTAATATTGGACTTACATCTCTCCAATAATCTGCAAGTGTATCGTTATCCATATCTTATTCATCTCCTTTGCTTTCTAAATGATCTTCATTCCAAGAAACAATTTTAAATTTATTTTCTTTCATATATATTAAATTTGGATATTTATTTTCCTCATAAATTTCATAACCAATAAATTCATAATAATTATTGTAATTTCCATATTGACTTATCCAATCTAAAAACAACTCAATTTCATTTTCATAATTTTTAAAATCACAATCACAATGTAATATATATCCATCATAACCTTCTTTTAAATTACTATTTTGACTATCAGTAAAATAACAACTACAACATTTCAACATAAAATCCCAACGACTTTCTTCTTTAAAAAAATCATGTTTTGGTATTTCAAAATCTATTTTTTCTTTTTGTCCAAGCATATATTTTAATATCTCAATACATTCATTTGCGGCTTTTTTTATTTTTATATTACAATGTAATTTTGTATACATACCCACGCTATTCACCTGCTTTCTTTAATGTTGACAAAAAGTATTATTGATATTACTATATAAAATTAATGGAGTGATACAAATGGAATTGAAAAAAGATTGTATTAGAGAAGTATTATTATATATAGAAAAAAATGGGAAACCTAATGAATATATTTCTAATGTTGAAATTAAAATTAATAGTTTTTCTTCAGATGATATAACATATACTATTGAAAAACTTGCTGAAGGAAACATTATTAATATTGTTAGTAAAACATTTGATGGTGAAATTCTTGTTAAAGATATTACTTTTGTCGGTCATCAATTTTTAGAAAATATTAGAGATGATGAAGTTTGGAAAGAAGCTAAAACGAGAATATCTAAAATAGCAGGTGTATCACTATCTATCATTGAACAAGTTACAGCTCAAATAATTGCAAGTAAACTTGGTTTTTAATTATATAGAACTTTAAAAGTTCTTTTTTATTTCCAACAAATATCACTTATTCCTATATAATCCAACAAGTCTACATAACATTCACTACATAAATTACATAGTTTTTTTGTTTTTTGAATTCCTTTATCATTTATTGTTATACTTAAACATTTTCTTTCTCTTGAGGCTAACACTTCACCACATTTAGAACATATTATTGAACTTCTTTGTGATATATCATTTATATATCGTGTTAATTCTTCGTCTGATAATTTTTTTATTTCACTTATTTTCACTCTTTCACCTCAATCATTGTATCTTTTACATATTGACTATTAGATACATATAAATCTACTCTGTCAGTTTGCATACTGCTACCACAGCTATCGAGTACTATTGCTCTATAATCTACACCATCAATATTTAATGTAATTTCGTCATAATATTTTCTTAAATGTACACCATCAGCAACTCTCCAACCTTGATTAGCTAGATATGTAGTTGCTGTTGCTACTACTAACTTTCCTTGATAAGTAAACCACCCATGTTCGTTTACTTCAAAGTCTTTAGGTTCTAATCCACTACCTGTCTGTTTTTCTCCCTCTTCAGGATAATATGATGTCATTCTAGTTGTATAACTTTGTACATTATTTTGTGTTTCATTTTTTATTTCTTTATTTTGCACAATATTTTCATTATTTTGCGCATTTTCTTTTTGTTTAAAATATTCAATATCAGCTTTAATTGATATTACTTTTTTTGATGTATATTCTTGATGTTGAATTATATTTGTTTGAATTGGCATTATTACCTTTACTATTGTTACTCCCAAAAGGGAGAGTGGTATTGTTTTAATCATTTGTTTTCTACCTCTCTCTTTAAAATATTGTTTTCTATTTTTAAATTCTCATTTTTATTACTTAATACATTAATTTTTTCAATTAATTTTTCTTGTTCAATTCTTTCGTGTGTTACATAATTAAACATAAATATTAATGTCAATAATAAGAGTATTCCTGTAAAACACATACAATAAAATATATTTTTCATATGTTCCCTCCTAGATTATTTTTAATAATGCAATTTGTTCTGGTGTCATCGTTTCTATTCCTAATTGTTTACATTCTTGTATTACTCCATCTATGAATATTGTCATTTCTTTACTATCATATTCACTGCTACCTTTGAAAAATTTATAATGAGTAAATTCTTTACCTTTTATTTCACTTTTTCCAATAGTTTCATAGTATTTAAAATATTCATTAGGATTAACTTCACTCAATACACTTATTAAAGTAGATTGTCCATAACTCTTAAGCATTTTTAAATATACTTCTTCTTTTGATAATCTCATTATGTCAGCTATTTTTCCTATTAATTCCCAAGCATAAGCATTTTGTGATAAACTACGTTTTTTTCTTTTTTCTTTAATTTCAAATATTTTTTTTCGATCTTGTTTCCATAACCATCTGCTTATTTCTTCACTTGTTCCAGTCATAATTAAAATGGCAAATCCTCTTCTTTAATTTCAATACTATCTCCAAAATCTTTATATGGATCAGTTTCCATTTTTAATTGTGCATTATGTTCTTCCTTATTATCTTGTTCTACTATTTCAAAATCGCTGCATTTGATAAAAAAAGTAGTACCTGTTTTTAACTCATATTCCCACTTATAAAAGCTTAACCAAGCTGTTTTAATTTTTATTAATGTTCTATCTTCTAATTCAACATCTTTGTTGAATTGTATAGGAAAATATGCTTTTTCATATTCTCCTGTTTGATTTTTTTTACTTATTCCTACACTATATTTACCTTTATCATTTTTAAATACCATTACATTTCTATCATTTGTTATATTCATCTACTTACTCCTCACTATAATTTTTTTTAATTTTTCTAACTCAGCTAATTTCTTTGCTGTTTGCAAATCTATAAATATTCCTGCCATTTTTCAAATTCCTCCTCAGTAGGAAATGTTCCATTAATAAGACATACTTCTAAATACTGTGCTTTTAGTAAATATTCTTCTTTTAGCCATTTTTCATCATATTTTATTGGATGTACTGACAATCTTTCTTTATCTATTTCATTGAAATAATTGTCGTAATCTTTTTCTAATAATCCATAAGCATCTATTTCTGCATTATGTATTCCACTTACATACATTTGCACTTGAACTTGATTAACATAGTCTTTATGCTTTTTTAAACCAAATCCATTATTGTATACATAAGTTTTAATTTCGTGGATCTTATCTTTTGTATTAGCATCTAAATTAACTCTTAATCTACCTTTGATTATTTGTTTATCTTTTTCTATGTTTGGAATATCTAAAGCATCTATTATTTTGTGTTCAAAGTTAGTTCCAGCACTCGTATATTTATTATTAAAATTACTCGTATCTATCCCTATTTTTTTTAACCACCATCTTTCAAATGTTTTAGTTTTCCAATTTCCTATTACATATTTAGTATCAGATGCACCTATGTATCCACTTCTATCGTGATTACTTATCAAGATTCAATAAATCCTTTTCAAAAGTATTAAGTGTATCATAATAACTAAATAATGCTTTTACTTCATCCTCAGTTCTATTAAGCTTATTTGCTATTTCTTTAACTGATAGTCCTTTTTTTAATAATTTTGTATATGCTTCTTGTGTTCTTTCTTTAATTTTTGATATATCGTGCATATTGATATCTATGTCGAATGATTTTTCTTCCTCATCCATTTCAGTTCTACTCCAAAGATTAAAGCCTAGCCCTGTTCTTAATGCTACTCCTTTAACAAATAATCTTGTTTGGCTATTCCATAATCTTTGTTGTGTCATAGAATTGTCTTTTACTGGATTAGCACCATTCGTAACAGGCCCTCTTTGAATAAAATCTAAATCATCAATAACTATTCTTACTGCTGTTTCATAAACTCTATTTGTTATTCCATTTTTGTCAGTAAATGTTTGTCCTGACATAAACAAACTACTTCCATTCTCATTTACTACTGGTTCAAAGTATACTTTCTTTGCTCCATTATCATAAAGTAATTCTATTAGTGTAGCCCAATTTATATAATCAGCTCCATCTCTCTTTTTTACATATTTACTTAAATCTACTTTTCTTAATTCTTCAAAACTAGGTAATCCTTTTTGTTTTTTTGTTTCTTCCATAATTAACCCTCCAAACTATATTTTTTAAATTTAACTGGCTTTCCGTATACATTTTGTTTTTTTATCCACTCATCTTTTATACTGTAATTTTCTTTTTTTAGTAAATATATTGCTCTTTGTAAATCTACTATTTGTAATTTTTCAAAACACTCTACACTTGTAATGCTTCCATTTTGTTCTAAGTATTGTAATACTCTATCTTTTTGAGAACTATATCCCATTATTTAATCACCTTCTTTTTATTCTTTTCTTTTTGTAGTTTTTTAATATAATCATCAGTTGCTTGTTCAAATTTTTCCCTTTCAATTTTGTTTATTCTGCGTTGTGTATTTAATTCAATTATTGCTTTTTCTAATTCAGCTGCGATAGTTTCTTTTTGAATTAATAAAGTATTGTATTTCTTTTTAGTTTTTAAATGTTCATATATTTGTTTAAACATCTTCTAACACTTCCTTTAAATTTTTAATTCTTTGTTCACTATTTCCATAGCTACTATCTCCAAAAACTATGTCTTTTATATTTTCCATCAAATATTCATAGTTTTTTATTTTATTTTCATAGTTACTACGTTCTTCTAGATATGCCTCTGCATTATCTACTGATAAATGATTTTGATAAATATCATAATCTCCAGCATATTCATTTATATTCATAATCAATCATCACTTTCTATAAAATTCGTCAAACTTTGATTTTTATTTAGAGCAACTTTAGGTGCTTCTCCCATTAAATTTTTCATAGCAATTTCTATATGTTCATATTCACGTTGTAATCTGCTAGCTGGTAAACTACCATATTTTAAATTTTCTTTATAATTTTCTAGTAGCCTATAAATATAATTTCTAGTACTGCTTTCCATTTTGATTGTTAACATTTAATCACTCCTTTTTAAACTAATTCATCCAATATTTCATCTAATTCTTTTTGATCTTCTTTACTAAGCTTTTGTACTTCGATATTTTTGGCAAAATCTTTTAGCCATTTAGGTTCATCATCGTTTGATAAGTATTTAGCAATTTCATCTATTCTTGGAAAATAACTATTATTAATTAAAACTTGCTTGATAGCATAGATAAATTTTTCTTCTTCATAATCTTTAAAAATTGAAAAATATAAATTGAAATCTGATGCGTTGTGTGTTTTATCTGAATAATTTCTCTTTAAAATATTCCAATATTTTTTAAATATATCTCTACTTACTAAATTAGTACTCATAACAATACACCATTTTCATTTACATTATTATTTTCATTTTCATTCTTATTTTCATTTACATTTACATTTTCATTCTTATTAGGTTTTGTTTTGGTTTTGTTTTGGTTTTGTTTTGGTTTTGTTTTGGTTTTTGGCCTACCCCCTTTTTTGCCATTTTCATACCTTTTGTTGTTAGCTTCTAATTGTGGTTTTATTAATGTAAATATTGCTCTTGAAACACCTATCAATTCACTATTTTTTTCTTCAAATTCATATTCCATAATAGCTTTATATAATCTATATTGACTATCTTCATCTAATTCTTTAATACTTTCATAAAAAGACCTGTAAAATATAAAACTATCTCTCATTTTAACCACCTATTATTTTGATCGTTAAACCTATCATTATGATGTTATAAATAAGTGCTATAATTAATATATTTTTTACTTGTAATTCTTCTAATATTTCTTTAATCATTATTATCACTCCTTTATAAAAAATTGTATTTTCCGGATTCTTTCATTTTTTGTAATTTAGCTTTTGAATAAAACCAATTATCAACGTTATTTCCGATATTTGTTTGATTATTTGCAATTTGATTTATTGAATTATATAAATCAATTAAATTTTTTTTCTGCTCTTCAATATTGATTTCAGAGCTGTATATTTCTATTTCTGTTTTTCCATTTTTGTATTTTTTTATTAAAGCCATATAACAGCCTCCTTTATATTATCTTATTCGACAATATTTTTATATTTCTTATCGTGGTATTTATTTTTTATAAAATTTATGATATAATTACGCTGAGAAAACTTTAGCGGGTCTTTCTCTTTTTTTGTATTCATAAATTTCCTTTCTGTTTAGTTATTTTCGCTTTCTGCGTATTCACTAGGTAAAAAAATAATGTCATCAAAATCTACATTTGATAATTTAATTATTTTTTTTACTATAATAACATCAGGAAATGTTTTGTAATTTTCATAATTTTTATATGTATCTGTTGATATATCAAGTTTTTTAGCCATTTCTGATTGATTTAATCCTAAATTAGTTCGTATTGCTTTTAGCGTCCACTTCAATCTTAATCTCCTCCTTACACTTATCATTATACTACGCTTATAGCGTATGTCAATACTTTTTTTCACTTTTGGCGTATATTTTTTTATTTTCTATTGATTTATTTACACTTTTGGCGTATAATCAAAGCAGAAAGGAGATTGAAAATATTATGTCGAATATTGATAATTTAGGGAACAAAGAAATATTTGCCAATAATTTATCTTATTATCTAAAATTAAATCAAAAAGATGCTTCAGACGTCTGTAAAGATTTAAAAATACCACCATCAACTTTTAGTGATTGGTTGAACGCAAAAAAATATCCTAGAATTGATAAATTAGAATTGTTAGCAAATTATTTTAATATTCAAAAATCAAACTTAATTGAAAATAAATTTGAAAATCAATTTGATGAAATGGAACTTCTCTTTTCTAAAAATAAAGATATATTAACAGAAGACGATAAAGAAACAATAAGATTTATCGTTGAAAAAAGAAAAAGGGAAATTGATAAACAATTAGGAAATGAATAAGGTATGCTAGTATAGGTACTTGTGTGAGGTGATATATGAATATTTACAATTTATTGAATAAAAACATTACTCAACAAGAATTACTTAATTATTATAATGCAACTATTGTATATGATTATTTACCTGAAAATATAAATGGCCTTGTATTTAATTACAATAATATAAGTACAATAGTTATAAATAAAAATTTATCTTATTATAAAAAAAGAAAAACAATACTACACGAGCTAGCACATATTGAATTAAATCAGTTAAATCAGATTGATAAAGATTTATTTGCTTTTAAAGTAAATAATTATGAGGATGATGCCAACTTATATATTAAAAAAATTATGGAGGATATAAAGTGAAAAAAAATAATAAAAAATTAATTATAGGAATTATTTTAATAATCATTAATTTATATTCAGTTTTTATAGGTTACAACCGTTGCGTTTCAAATGGAACATCTAATTGTTCATTATTTAAATTAGAAGATGGTATTTTATATACCCTAGGTTATTGTAGCTTTTTAATTGCTGGTCTTGTGTTAATAACACTATTTTTTATAGATAGCAAATCAAAAAATAAATTAAAAAAAGAAAAAACAATAACATCTGATAATAAAAATTTTCAAGATAAGTTTACATCATTAAAGCAATTAAAAGAATTATTGGATGAAAAAATAATTACAAAAGAAGAATTTGAAAAAGAAAAAAATATAATTTTAAATAATAAAAATAACAAATAAAAAAAGACCTAGTGCTGCAACACTAGGACATAAAACAGAAATAGAAATATACAAATCTACCACGATAAGAAATCTCTTTTTTCTGCTATTTCATTATAGCATAAAAGACCTTTTTTATCAATAAAATTTAGAAAGGATGATGCTGTAATGTATAAAAAATATGGAGGTTATTTAAGAAAATCAAGAGCTGATTTAGATTTAGAAGCAAACGGAATATTAGACACATTAAAAAGGCATAAAGATATACTATTAAAAACGGCTGAAGCTATGAATATTACAATTGACGAATGGTATGAAGAAGTGGTGTCAGGAGAAACTATTGAAGCAAGACCTGAAATACAAAAAATGTTAAGAAAGGTTGAACAAGGTTATTTTGAAGCAATTTTTGTTGTTGATATAGATAGGCTTGCACGTGGAGATACTGCTGACCAATCTAGAATATCAAAATGTTTTTCGTTTTCTTCTACAAAAATAATTACACCAACTAAAATTTATGATCCAAACAATGACTCAGACGAAGAATATTTTGAATTTGGATTATTTATGTCACGTAGGGAATATAAAACTATTAATAAAAGGTTGAATAGAGGTAGAATTGCATCTGTTAATGAGGGTAAATTTGTAGGTTCTACTCCTCCCTATGGATATACAAAAGAAAAATTAAAAGGACAAAAAGGTTTTAAACTTATTCCACTACAAGAAGAAGCAAATATAGTTAAATTAATATTTCAAGAAGCTTGTAATGGTATTGGGACCCAAACGATAGCAAATAACCTTAATAAATTAGGTGTTAAGCCAAGAAAAAACAACACCTGGTCCTACTCTACTATAATTAGTATAATCCAAAATCCAACGTATTATGGTATGATAAAATGGAATCATAGAAAAACTGAAAAAACTATGGTTGACGGTATTGTATATAAGAGTCGACCTAAGCATACTGATTATATATTGGTAAAAGGATTACATGAGCCGATTATTACTCAAGATACATTTAATAAAGCAAATAAGTTAAGAACACAAAAATGTGGTAAATCAATACGTAAAGACAATAAAATACAAAATCCACTTATGGGATTAGTAAAATGTCAAGTATGTGGTAGAACAATGCAACGAAGAAATTATAGAAGTGGTTATATTGATGGTTTAGTTTGTCCTAAGCCAGGTTGTGAAACTTGTGGTAGTCATTTATACTTAGTCGAAAACAAAATAATTGAGGCTTTAAAGAATATTTTAGAAGATTATAATATAATTGTTGAAGATTATAATATTTCTAATAACAATGAAGAAAATTCGAATAATAATACTGCTGATATAATAACAAAACAAATTAATAAATTAAATTTACAATTAGAAAAAGCCTATGATTTATTAGAACAAGAAATATATGATAATGAAACTTTTATAGAAAGAAGTAAAATATTAAAAGAAAAAATTTCATCGTTAGAATTAGAAAAGGAAAAAATTGATATACATACCACCGAAACAAAAATTGAAAAAGTAAAAAATATAATACCAAATATACAAAATGTAATAAAAAATTATAATAATAGTCTATCACCGGAAGATAAAAACAAATTATTAACTGGTATTATTGACAATATACAATATTCAAAATTTAAGAAAGGAATAGGAAATGAGGATAATTTTTCTTTAAAAATAAAGATAAAATTATCTTAGCAACGATTGTGTTCTAATTCTTGTAAACGTAATCGTTATCCGTAATATTACTATGAATTGCATAAATTTAAAAAATAGAACTAAAAAAGGTAAAAAATATATATATTGTGTCCATAAAAAACAAGTTATAACATTTGAAAATTGTAAAAATTGTTCTTATAAAAAATACAAAGTATATAAACCTATCAGAAAACGCACACAGAAGCTTATAATGCGAGAAAAAAGTAGATATAGTATAATTTATCAAAATTTAACAAAATGCTGTGTGTGTGGTTCTAATAAGGGCATAGAATTAAATGAAATTTATGAAGGAAGTTATAGACAAAGAAGTATTAAATATGGTGCTGTTGCTCCTATGTGTCATAATTGCCATAGAACTTTTCATAATGATTATAATATGAACCTATATTATAAAGTGAAATTTCAAAAAGAATTTTTAAAAACATATTCAATAGAAGAATTTATTGATATGTTTGGACAAAATTATATTTATAAACAAAAAAATATTGTGAATTAATATATATTATGATAGCATACATATGAAGAGGTGATAACATGCCAGAAAATTTAGCTATCTTAAATAAAAAAATCAAAAATTTAAAAATAGAATATAAAAAATGGGAAGAAAAAAATGAAATTGACGAATTATATTTGAAAGAAAATTTGTATGATATATTATCTTGGATTGAAATATGTGAAAATTATATTAGTGAATATGCAAAAAAATTAGATATTGTTAGTGCTTTCTTATATGTAAATAATAGAAAAAAACACGACAAAGGTGTGTATAAAATTACTAGGAATACCACCTCTATCTTTCCTTCAAAAAAAATTTTTCCATCAAGTGAGACATATCCACAAAAATTTAATATTATTTGGAAGGCAAATGAAGTAAATCATGGTAGACTAAATGCTTATAAAAATGAATTAAAAAATAAAGAAATTATAAAAACGTTAGATATAATCCTTGAACTAATATATCAAAATTATACTATTTCAATAGATATGTCATAGCTTCTCTTTTATATATTTCAATTTTTAAATCACAGTCAAATATAGCATAATACTTATTATTTTTCTGCTTAATCATAATTGACTTAAATTCAGTATCATAATTATCATTAAATTCTTTTATTTCTTCTTGATTTAATATACGTAATTGCATAATATACCTCCTTTCGGGGTATATTAGAACACAAAAAAAGAAGTACTGCAAACGAGTAATTTTACTTATTTACAGTACTTTTTATATTCTATTTTATAAATTGATTTAGTGAATTTTAATTTTTCAATTATTTTTTATTCAAATTATTAAATTTAAAAATTCTATTTATTATTGTTTCATTTATCAAAAATAGATTATGAATTACTTACCTCGTATAATGGCCCACAATCTACTCTAAATCTTACACCATCAGCTTCTAATATTGCTACACCATTTTTAGTATATCTTGTAGGTAACTCTACTCCTATTACTGTGAATATCTTATCACATTTCCAATAGCCACCTACTTTTGCTACACCATTATAGTTTACATTATTACCATTAAAATCACATATCCCTATAGGTCCGCATGGTATATAATCATTTGTACCACATGGTGCTCCATAACAAGTTTGATAACTTCCTACTGCACCATTAGGATATTTTTTATTTGGTTTAATTATTTCATTTATTTTAAACACTCCATTAAATCTAACTTTAGATCCAGCTGTTAATATTTGGTCTGGCCCACTAGGTGATGGTTTTCCACCTAATTTTTCTTGTACTTTATTAACAAAGGTATTCCAGTCATACGGATTTCCTCTTCTTATATCGTAAGGACAATCTTTACCAGTCCAATTATTATGTTGAAACAAATGTCCTGAAACATTACTTATTCCATATCTACGTAATATTTGTGCACATAATTCAACTGCATTATCAGTAGCTTTTCTTATGTTTCCATCGCTGTTATCACATATTTCTATGTTTATAGTTTTAAAGTTACCATCACCGTTGCCATCACCAGCACACCAAGCAACTTCATTTTCAGGAATACATCTTACTGCATAATCTTTATCTATTACATAGTGCCAAGATACATAATTATTTTTACCACTACCTCTTAAATAATTTGCGTGATTTATTGCTCCTGCACCTTTACTCCAATTTGAAGTATTATGTACTGTAATACCTCTAAATCCTGTCCTTTGTCTACCACTACGACAATTAGTTCCTGCAGGTGCTAACATCTCAATTATTTGCATCTATATCACCTCTACCATCTTCATCTTTAAATTCGGTATCTTTTATGTTGATTTCTGCATAATCTTTGAATTCTTCATATTCTTTATCGTGAGTTGCCATAATTATTCACTCTCCTTTTCACTTAATTTTTCAAAATATTTTTTAAAAGGTACATTAATACCAACTTCACCTAAGTTTTCATAAACTGATACTCCCTCAGTAGCTATACATACTATTGCACTACCAATTAGAAATAAATTTACTCCAACTAATAAATCAACTAAAAAGCCGAGTAATATTGCTATTACCCAGCCTACCTTTTTTATATATCCATCTCTACTAATAGATGAATTCATCTTTTTATTTTTAAATGCCTTTAAATATCCTGTAAGAACATCTGTAAATACAAATATTCCACATAATAAGAATATTGTTTTCGGTTCATTTATTGTCATTATTTTTTCTATAAAAATATCCATTTTTTCTCCTTTCTTTTTATTCAACAACTTCAACAGTTAAAAATGTAGTTGGTGTACAAGGACAAGTTGCCCCTGAATTGACTTTTAAAGTTAAAACATCATTTTCGTTTACGTCTATTATTCTTACCCCACTTGAAGAATTTATAGGTTCTCCAATAGATTTATGAGCTCTTACTGCTAATTGTTTACCAGACGCATCACCAGGAGCAGTACCATTTATTAACATATCTGCTCCGTATACTTTTCCAGTTGTTGCTGTATATCTAACTGATAAATTAAAATTTACCTTTACTTTTGAAACTCCAACTCCTATTTTTATACCATTATTTTCAAATGTTAACTTTGAACCCACACTTTTTGATGTAGTAAATGGGATAATACTACCACTATTAACATCTGTATTTTTGGTTATATAAGTTGTCATTATATTTTTTTCTATTAATTCATTACTGAAATTTATTTTTGACATATTATCTAGTTATTACTAGATTGTGGGGTTTTAAATAATCCTGTTTTGTATCCTATTACATATAATGGTATTATATTACTGTTATTAATACCAGTTAATGCATTAACTCCATAATAAGCATTATCGAAAGATAATGACGTATCGCTATCATACTTACAATTTCTTACTCTATATGGTGATGTTGTTCCAGTTCCTCGCATTCCTGTCATTATACAATTTTTCCCTTTTATAGAACATTGCGATAATAAATCATTAATATTACTCGTATCTAATGCATAAAATATTTCATAAACATCATAATCATCACTACTCAAATTAATTTTTTGAGGTGTAAAACTATCTGCCGGATTAGGATTACTCCATAGTATTTTTCTTTTTTGCAATTCATTATTTATGCCTACCATATATTATGGTCTATTTAGTATTTGTGATAGATTAATTATATATTCTATTTAATTTCCATTGGTATAGGTATAAATGAAAATCTACAGTTATTTGTATTCGATGTAACAAAAGTATAAGCAATTGTTACTTTTCCAGATGTAGAAATAGTCATTTTGTGTGACAATACATTTAATACTGTTGAAGTATTAGACGAAACAATTCTCAATACATTACCTTTTAAAGTAATTTCCGAATTAGGTCTTAATGATGTATTAAAACTTATATTTCCGGGAGCTCCGGTTTGACTCATTCCAACATTTCCAGCAAATGAAGCTATACTACCATCGCTATTTGTTTTTATTATAATTTCACCCTCTATACCAGTAGCGCCTCCTGATTCTTTTTTAAAACTTGTAATAGTTTCTTCTTTAGAATATGTATAATTATCTAACATTTTGTTTAATTTTACACTAGACATATCTATCACGAGTAAGCAATACTAAATAGCACCACTCACCCCACTTCCTCTTAGAGGTTCTAGTAAATAACTTGAACCTCCTCTCTGATTTGTTGATT
>AUXO011382394.1_pt1 | contig 38065 bp, 65 predicted proteins | sample 768731 | NCBI WGS metagenome assembly AUXO01 (sample SAMN02715735, study PRJNA202380) | gut metagenome | biome: sheep rumen | host: Ovis aries | place: New Zealand: Palmerston North | reverse complement strand
TTGTCCCATTTTCGTATGTCTGGTTTGTTCTCTCCATTTGTAACAAGATAATAGCCTTTTTCTTTAGGCTCGCCGGTTTGCCAAGTTAAATATTCTAAGACTGTATTTATCGCTATATTGATTATTTCTGATCTTGTTCTTTTACCTTGATTTCCCGGGTAACAATGTAATCTATTTGCAAGTTCAGTATTTAGTTCTTTTTCACATTCTAAAACTTTAATAGCTTCAGAAAGTTCCAGTTTCGCTGGATTAGATTTTACTAATTCAGAAATAATATCCATCATATTTATTGCCTCCCAAATAAATATTTTTTTATTCTGTATTTTCCAACTCGCTCTATCGCATTTTTGACATCTTCTCTTGTTTCAAAATATATTTCATCTTTTTGCAAATAAATGGAAATACAATAATCAACTTCCTCATTAACGTGGTTATATGCAAGAGCATATTTATCTTGCTTTCCATCTTTCCAGTCTGGCTCAAAGGCAAACTCTTTTAGTTCTGCAAGAACTTTTAATCTATCAACTTCAAACTCTGCTTCTTCTCTGGTTTTGAAACAGTTGCCGATACTAATTCTATTTTTGCAAAATGTACCTTTATCGTTATAACCACAACTAACATCTCCATCAGATAAGATATAAAAATATCGTTCGTCTTCTTCAGGCTTCCATCTTCCTGTCTTATTAAGTTGTTCTTCCAGGTTGTTTACAGTTTTTTGTAATTCTGTTATCTGTTCTTTTGCTTCCTTGATTTTGTTTTTGATTTCTTTTTTATTCATTTTTACTCCTTTTTATCTAGTAGGATAATATTCCTTTCATCATTCTGAGTTCATCCAAGTTCACATAGGCCACTACAGTCGGACATAAATATTGATACCTCTGAAATATCGTGGTAATAGCTATTCTTTCACGAAATTTTGGTCTGTAGGTAATTTTGTCATCTGTCAGCTGTACGCGTATCCCTCTATAAGTGACAACCTCTTTACCGTCATTTGTTTTTTTTATTTTCATCAATTTACTCATTAGCGAATATACCAAGCAACTCATTTGTATTTCGCATTCCTCTTTAATAAATTGCTTTCTTATTCTGCGTTCTTCCAAAGAATCTAACAGTTCTTTTATTGCTTGGTCTATTACTCCAACATAGTCTTTGAGTTCACTCATAAGGCATCTTTACTCCTCGTCCTCTTCATCCATCCAGTCATCCGCTATTCGTTCCTGGTACTGTGCCAACTTTCCATATCCGCTCTCGTCCTTTTCGGCAAATAGTGACTTGCGCCATTCTGGCTCTTCTTCCCATTCCTTAAAATTAGGACAGTAACCTAAAGCATTTGACTCGTGAATTCTTCCTTTGTCCCTTCCAGTAAAAAAATCGCATACACCGACTATCCCATATCCTTCGTGCGGTTGCTCATTTAAGCTGAGCATATTCCAGTACTGGCAATATTTGCATCGCCTATATTTCTTCTTTGGCACATTATTGTTTTCAGTTTCTGCATCTTGCTCGATGTCAAAAATGGTTAGTTGTCCATTGGCAACGTCTGAATTTCTTTTGTTTTGTCTTGGCTTATATTGTCTGCCATCAACGATGCTTCCCGTTTCGCTATACACATATATAGGGCACTTGTTTGTGTAGTGAATCTCTTTGTCGCCCAACACTTCTTCCTTTGCTGTGCAGTAGTAACAGTCACCCTCTATACAGTGTGCGCAATACTTGCAATACTGTTTCATGTAATACCTCTCACCACTTAAACCTTTGTCCACAAAAATGACAAAAGTTCGGTTTGTACTCTCTCTTGTTCCATACGTTTGTTATTGGACTTTCACAGCTAGGGCAACTTAGTACTCTATCGTGAAAGCCTGCTCCATCGTCCAAGTCAATTGGTTTTTTCGGCTTAAGTTTTCCCAAGCTGAAAATTGCGTTTTTTATAGCTTGTTTGAGATTGCTTCTTGGTTGGCAACTTATTATTTCTTTCAAAGCATCTACTGTTTGGTCTATGCACTCTTCAAGTTCCTCCATATTTTTTTGATCTATTTCTTTGTTCATTGTTTTTCCTTTCACTTTATCAGTTCTGCTATGTCAATCTTGTTTATGTCTTTCTTAATTGTGTTTTTAGGTAGGTGGAGTTCGTCGTAATCTTTCTTGTTTTTATTTACTTCCACGTAGTAAGGTTTCTTGTCCTCGTCTTCAAAAATCACTACGTCGTAAGCATCGACTTTTGTCAGCTTCCATCCACCTTGCTTTTCTTTCTTGTAGAAATAATAGTTTGTGTCCTTCTTACTTTGGCTGTTGTATGCTCCAACACCTAGAACAAATAGTCCTGCTGATTCTTCTTTGGTTTGTGATGATGTAGTCAGTGAGCATACATCGTACTTAACGTCCTTGTCATGATAATTGCTAAAAACCACCATCAATACAAACATAAAAAATGCTCCAAACATTCCACTACACGCAATGCCCGCCGCCACTTTATCTCTCAAATTAGTTCTGCAGTTATCGGCTTTTATGAATGCTATTATTGTGATCACAACAAAGACTACAAACAATGGTAAAAATACTTTTATGATCATTTGTTTCCCCCCTTTGTCTTTCTGCGATAAACACCTCGTTCGATTCTCATTCCGTCGCAGTCTATTTCGATGTGTTCGATGTTCTTAATCTCTTTGCCATCCTTGTAGACTTTGATTTCTTTGCCAGTAACTTTGAATTCAAAATGTTTCCACTGTGCTCTTGGGTAGTATCGTGAAGTGTATTTCAACGGATGGTATTGTGCCATCTTGCGTTTGAGGTATATACTACGTGCGAACATAACTGCTGCTGAGATAGCCAATAATACAGCCCCATATATTAACCAATCGTTATTTGCTTGCATCATCTTTCCTCACTCCCTCGAATAGTATGCTCACATCTGCCACGCAGGTTATTGGTTTTTGCGTTTTGTAGCAGATTCTCAACTTTGCTTTATCCTCTGTGTAAAAATTCTGCCATACCTCAACGGTGTACACTCCCTTGTTCTCTTTTTGGAAGAATGTTAAGTCGCCACCGGTTTCGTCGCATTTTTCAACCATACTGTACTTCGGGTTATCACTGGTGCTATGTCTGTTCTGTATTGCATCGTATACTGCTGTGCCTAACACCGTTAGCAACAACACTCCGACAATGGTTCCAATAATCTTAATCGCTAGTATCATCTTTGCTCCTTTCCAAACATTCATCCGTTTTGCTAAAGTCCACGTATGAGTGGAGTATCTCTGGATGAACAATATTCTTGTTGTTTCTTACGCATTCTTTGTTCTCGCAAGGTTGCGAGCAATAACTATAATCTTCACTAGGCATATTTACTCCTCAACTTTCTTGATTATTGCTAACACGTCATCCTTAGTCCATTCGAATGGTCTCTTAAGGATACATTGTTTTCTCAGTTTACAATTCTGGCATTGAAGAAGTTGTGCATCGTTAGGTTCTACCAGATGTTTCTTACACTCCTTTTGCCAAAGTTCTAATATATCTACTGCACCTTTCATTTGTTGTTCCCTTCTTGCCTTTCCTTTAACTTCTTTTGGTTGGCCAAGTATAATTTTCTTTCAAGTTCGTCAAAGTCATACTCGTGTGACTCGATTCTTTTCTTCTTGGTTCTGTCGTCATACTTACCACTGTTGACCTTGTCAATGTTAGATGGGTTAGTCATCCACTTGATATTAGCCTGGAATGAATTCACTTCACCCCGTAGGAACTTTGACTTGTTTGCTTTCTTGAATGCTTTGACAACATCCTTAGGGTCAACTACTCCATCCTTAATAAATTGTTCAAGGTCCTTAATGCTGTGATAATCTTGGATGGTTAAATTTTCAGCTGACTCTAACCTGGTACAATACTTTTTATAGCTCTCTAAAATCTGTTCATCTGTCATGCTAGTCCCAAGTCCTTTCTCTCTTCCAAAGTCAGAGGACGATTAGGATCATCACGTCGATATTTTTTGTTGTCGATGACGACATATATATTATCTTCTTTATTTCTTATATTCTTATATTCTTTAGTTGTTGTTGTTTGTTTGTTACGATTGGCTGTTTTTGTTTGTTGTTTGTTTGTTGTTTGTTTGTTATGGTCGGCTTTGTCTTTCTCTGTATCATAGTGTTTATCGGTGTTATAGGCTTTTTCTTGTTTGTTGTTTGTTTGTTGTGAATTGCCATTTTTGTTTGTTGTTTGTTTGTTGTTTGTTTGATACCGACCATAATTGTTAATTTTAATTTTTGTATATCGGTTGGTTGATTCCACTTTGATTTCACCTGTGCTTTGCAAATTTTGAAGAGCTCTTCGAACTTGCATTGCGCTCAAGTCTGAACCTTTTTTGAGGTGATCTATTGATGTAATTATTTCACCTTTTTTTATTTTCTGGCCTTGCCAATTTTTATCTTCCCAGTTAACAATTAGCAACAGATGTTGAAATAAAACTCTTGTAGGCAGATCGTGGTACCATTCCCAGTCCAATAAACTTCTGTAATTTTTGACCCAACCTGTTTTCATTTACTAATACCCGCTAACCACTCAAATGCTTGCATTGCCAACCAAAACAAACCGTAACAACTAAAACCTGTCAACACTAAAAGAAATAAAAGAAGTCCTAATCTTCCCAAAAAATCTATAATCTTATCTAACATTTTTCTTACTATACTTGCCCTTTCTAATGTCTTCATAAACTCTGTTGAGTTCATCTTCCCTATCATCAATTACACTGTTCAAGTTATCTATCTTCGTGCCATATTTCATCGAGGTTAGTGTGTTGCCAATAGTAATTCCTATCACAAACCCTACGACGAAAATCGCCACAGATATGACTAAAAATACTATTATGCTCAACTCTCTACCTCCTTAATCACAACTTCGATTCTAGGGCATTTTTTGTCGACCTTAACCCTTTCTCTCACCTCGCCTATATGCTTTTGAGAGTCGTCATCAATGACATTACACGTTACAAGCGCATCCAATATAAATTTAATTGCAAAGAACACATTGTCTGGATCACGTCGCTGTGACATTTCATACCAAGTAATATCTAGGTCTATTTTGCGAAAATGATTTCCACCTAAACACTTCCAGATATACGGTACAATTAAAGCCTCGTTCTTTCGCTTCATCGCTGCGCCGACATGAGGGTTGGTCCTATTAGCCTTTGTATACTCATTTAGGCCATCCAATCTGTGCCATATTGTGAGTTTATGTTCTTTTGTATTATCTGTCTTTTCCATATTTGCTCCTTAGTTTATACTCCTGGAAGTTCCCTAATGTTGTATTTGTTGTTGTTCCAAAGGTTATTAAAATAACTCTTTTGCTATTTTTCATAATTATTAAGGAACCCCCAAGAGATTGTTTGACTTACACTCGTGAAAAACTTTGTAACAGAACATGTAAAATTTGTTCCATCCTTTCTGGAATAAATTTCAATTCCAATGCACGTGTGCTGAGGTTTATTTCTGTGAGTACGGATACTGCTCAACACACAACCTACAGTTCTAGTGCAAGTCTGCAGGTCATGGCAAACCATAGGTACCCTTAGGCTCGCTCGCTGCGGTTTGAGTGGTGTTAAAATAATTCAAGTAAAACTTGTTAAAAAATACCCAATAGTTACCTACACCACTCTGTATGATAAAGTGCCAAAGCACATCATCATCGAAGGTGACACTCGAGAACGTAATATTATTATTCGACTTTTCAATACCAAAGACTTCGTTAAAAATTACTAATACTTGTGAGGAATGAGTGCCACCTATTTGTATAATGAATTGTCATTTAATAGTTAAATGGCAAACCACTATCATCTACATTGTCTGGAATGTTCATAAAACCATCACCATCTGGTTGAGGCTCTGGTTCAGCTTGAGGAACTCCTGCTGCTTGTGAATTCTGATCAGAAGCAGCTTTGCTCTCTGCAAACTCTTGGTTCTCGACGATTACATCAGTTGTGTATACCGTCTGCCCATCTCTGTTTTGATAACTTCCAGTTTGAATACGTCCATCAATGGCAATTTTAATTCCCTTGTGGAAGTACTTTTCAGCGAACTCACCGGCTCTTCCAAATGCTATGCACTTGATAAAGTCAGCTGTGGGTTCACCATCCTTCTTGTATCGTCTATCAACCGCTAGTGTATATCTTGCTATACATAGTTGATTCTCACCGTTGTTCGAATATCTAACATCTGGGTCACCAGTTAAGCGGCCCATCAAAACTACTTTATTCATTGATACCCTCCTCGTATAAATATGTATCTAATCTTACTTTTGCTATTACTTTTTTTAGCGGTAACTTCACACCGTGCATTTGTGTTATGAAGTTATAATCTTCTTGACTATTCGAAGTTTCACAAATACTTCTAACAGCAACTACTGTGGCAAATTTAGTACCACCTTCCACATCTACCAAATCACCTTTTTTCAAACGCGAAATATAAGGTGCTTGGAACAGATAGTTGATACCTTTTTCTTCATACTTAGCTAAAACTAAATCGCATTTCATTGTTCTTTTCCTCCTTCTAGTTGTAAGCGCTAAAGTCTACACTGTAGCCTAGTTTGGCTCTCACAACTTCTCTTATATAGTTTTCGTCAACATCCATTGTTGGTCTTTGTTGTAGCTTGTTGTATATGTACCAGTAAGCACTATTTCTGATGTTCGGCTCATTAGTATACTTGCATATTATTTCGTATACGTAGTCAAGCATCTTGTTTCCTACTGGAATCATTGTTTCATCTGCATACATAGTTCCACCTTTCCCTAAATGTAATTCTTTCCAAATATCTGCATGAATTCTTCGTGGGAGTATATCTTTTCAAATGCTCTTTGACATACTTCCTTAACGTGTAGGTCCATTTCACGATTACGATGTACTGACTTCTTGGATGTGGTGTGGTGCTTGTGACATAACCAACACCAACAACCGTACTTCTCGCTATGTTTTCTATTCGGTCCACCGAATATATGGTGCTTATGTAAACCTACCGTTGTGTTACAAAACACACATTGTTTTTCGTTTGAAATAATTGACTTAGACATTTAGTTGTTGCTGACCCTCAATACTTTTAATAAATACTTTTGTTCCTTTTAGTCTCTTAAGAATTGACTTTGCTCTAGCCTCTTCTTGCTTCTGATACCTGATAGCCTCTTCTTTATTTTTGGCTATGTAGTAACCTCTACCGTCTTGGTTGTTGATTATGCAATGATCAAGTCTCGCCACTTCGATGACTAATCTTAATCTTCTGTCCGACATATTCGTCTTATTCATCAAAGCATCGTGCTTAATTGCATTTTCTCTTCCCTTTGGTATGTGGTTCAGTACTATTGCCAAATCTGTTTGGCTAACATTCTTTTTGTTATGTTTTCCCATTTGATATTCCTTCCCAAAGACTGACAAGCCTATCTATCTCTTCTGGGGGTTCTGTCTCAATGCCCAACCCTTTAGCTTCAAGTACTACACCATCTAAGAATGTCTGCATTTCCTCTTTGTCAAATGTAGAACTACCGTAGTAGCATTGAAGCTGCAAGGTGTCTTGATCACCCATAAGCTGTTCTGCCAAAACTTCCACAACCCTAAAGGTTCTTTCTATTCCTGGTAAAGCTTCTTTCTTGATGACCATGTACACGAAAGAGTTGGAGTACTTAACCAAACAATTCTTGTAGACTTCCCACTTGTCGATGTAATCATCCTTCGACATTTCCTCTGCCATTCTTGTTAGTAGTTGCCAACAATAAGCATTAGCATTGAGACTTCTTTTTTGTATGTACTTTGTCACTTTGATATTTAAGTCCTTGTCTGATAACTTACTAAGGCTTTCTACATACCCTCTTGGTATTTCGGCTGTGAAAAGATAATTACCTTTGAGGTCTACTGTGATATTGTTTAACTTGCTCTTGAATTCCATTCGATTTTCCTTTATAATTCAAAGTGAAAATGTTTTCGTGTACAGACATTTTCGTTTCGTTTGGAAGATGGCTTGTCCATCTTCTTTTTTTTATTCGTTAGCATAGGCTCCTTGAATTTCAGTAGAAGCCTGATCTAATTCCATTTGTTTCTTTTCAGCTGCTGCTGATTTCTTAATTGATGCAATCTGCATATCCAACTTCTTCTCTAAGTCAATTTTTTGTTCACCAGTTAAGTCTTTTAGATCATCAGCCTTGTATAAGTCTTTCAGCATTTTCTCTGAGTCTTTAATCTGGGCTGTTTTGAACTTTGCAACTAGCACACTATCTGATGGAACTTTCTTATTCATAGTTGCTTTTGGTGTTTTAGTCTCTGCTTCATCACCAGTAGCAACCATAAACGTGTTAGCCAAATAATATTTAAGCGCTCCGGTGTATGCCTGGTATCCGGCTTTGTCGCCAGAATCCATACTCTCACCGGTGATGATAGTGTCTTCACCATATCCAGTTTCAACGTCAAACAAAGTAAATCTCAACTTTGCTAATCTTCCATTGGTTGTCTTGCCAGAGCCAGTAAACATTTCGTAACTTTCCTCACTGAACTTAAGCTCTAGTCCGCACTCTGCGAACAACTCAGTGAATAATAACTTGTACTGTGACTCTGAAAAATAAGTGTAGTTGCTATAGTTGTTCTTTCCCTCTTTGTTCAAGACACCTTTTTCAGCCAACTTTTTTCTAAGCGTATTTTTCTTCTTCTGTAATTTCGATACGTATTCTAAAATTTTTACATCTTCCATTGCCATTCCCTCCTATTTGATTTGAATGTTTTGTTTCTCAACTAACTGTGCACCCTTAACCTCTTCGCCAGACTGAATAATCTTCTTAATCTCTGTCTTGTTGTACTTAACATCGTACGTAGTAAATCTTTCATCATCCGACTTGAAGTCTTCTGCAAGGTCCACACTTGTTGACTTGCGATAGCTAATAACCAACTGTTCGTCTTTGTAGGTCTCACCTTGTAGGCAATTCTGCAAGTAACGTTTGAGTGAATCGGCTTTGTTCTGAGTTGACTTGATGCGGTCTTCAAATGTTTTCTTTTCTTTTTTGAGCGCGTCTACTTCTGCCAACAAGTCTTTTATCCATAGACCGATGTTCTTAACCTTGATGCCTTTTTCAATTTGTAGTTTTTCTAATCTTTCAATGTCGATTTCGCCTGTCTCAATATCGACACAGTCTTCAATCTCATCAATGATTTCGTATAACTTTTTCATTTGTTTCATTCTCCCTTAATCAATACTTTTGTTTCTTCCTCTGTGAAGTGTAATTCTTTGTCTATTCTTCCTATCTCGCCAAGTGTGAATAGGTTTGGTCTGTGTAGTTTCTTGCATAGGGTTGGTCTTGATATATTAGTTCTCTCACTTAATCGAGTGAGGTTTATCTTTGCCCTTCCCATTGCTTGACTAATTGCTGTTTGCTTGTCCATTACTTATCACCTCGATACTTCTTGTAAATTGAGTAGCCGATGATCAGCGCGAACTCGATTACAAGTGTTGTGATGATACCCAAGACAAATTGTGGTACGTACATAACTATTCCCCCTTTCCTTCAAGTGCTTGCTCCATTAGTTTTTGATTATTGCGCTTTCTGTTTTCGCCTCTGTTCTTGTTTCGTTCTTGGTCCATTGTCGATACGTGTTCCATTAGTAAATAGAATGTCATCGTTAGAAAACTTCCAACCATCATGTAACAAGCCAAAAACTTTTCGTAGTCAGTGGGGAATCGCCACTGTGAGAAGTCAAGTGCGATTGCAAATGCAAGCCCAAATGATATGATTGCGTGTACAAATTTTCTCATTTTCGTTTCCTCCTATTTTTCGTTTCGTTTTTGCGAGTTTACAAATCGTGTACTTACTGGGCATAAAAAATGTCGGCTACCGGCTTATTATAATAATTGGCAAGAGTAACCTTGATTTCATCTCTAGGTATTCTTTCCCCTCGCTCATACATAGCTAATGCTGACTTGCTGATACCGACATCGCTCGCTACTTTTTCAATTGTATTGTCGCCTCGTAATTCTCTCAAGGTCTTTCCAATTTTGATTGCGTCCATTCTTACCTCCTTTCGTAACTCACAGTTTATATTATACACGAATCGTGTACCTTGTCAAGCACTTTTCGTGTTCTTTTTTATTGCAATTTTCCACGAAGTGTGCAATACTTTTTATATAGTTTTTATGGAGGTTGCCATGAACGGTTTTGCAGAAATATTCAAATATTTAAGATTGCGAGAAGGCTTAACTCAAAAAGAAATGGCTGACAGACTTGGCATAGCCAAGAGTACCGTCAGTATGTATGAGAATGGCAACAGAGAGCCAGACTTTGAGTTATTGGAACAAATCGCCGACTACTTCAACGTAGATATGAATTTCCTTCTAGGCAAGGACAAAGACGAAAGATACTTCTTGGACGAGAAGACTACTCAGATTGCTCAAGAGATTTTCGAAAACAAAGAACTAAAACTTCTCTTCGACTCAGCCATTGACTCAAGTCCAGAAGACTTGAAGGCTGTTCACGACATGTTATTAGCTCTTAAAAGAAAAGAGAACCACGAAGATGATTGACAGAATAGATTATCAGGTTCACTTCATAAAACTGGGTAACAATGTAAAAGAGGCTGTCACTAGAAACGAAGATGATAGCTACACGATTTTTATAGACAGCAGATTGTGCAAGGAAGAACAAAACAATGCTTTCTTACACGCAATCAAACATATACTTCAAAATGATTTTGACAAGACGGATGTAAACTTAATCGAGCTTGAGGCTCATACTTAAAGAAGGAGGACGAAACTATGGCAATGATTAAATGTAGAGAATGTGGAAGCGAATATTCTGATCAAGCAGCAGCTTGCCCTAAGTGTGGTTGTCCTACAACACCACCACAACAACAGACCCCACCAGTAAATAATACTGGCGCAACTTGTCCTAAGTGTGGTTCACATAATGTTAGTATCACAATGACACAGACAAACGCAAAGACACACACAAAAGGTAATGGATGTTTGTGGGGTATTGGTAGAGCACTACTTATATTCTGTACGTGTGGACTATGGCTATTAGTTGGTAAGCACGGAGCAACATCAAAGACAAGTTTTTCAAACGTGAAGACAGCTGTGTGTCAGGACTGTGGAAATCACTGGACTGTGAGGTAATGATATGGCATTGATTATTTGCGAAGAATGTGGAAAAGAATACAGTGACAAGGCTGGCGCATGTCCTAACTGCGGATGCCCTACTCCAGTAAAAGTAGACACATCAAAGAATGTTAGATCATTGGATGACTCATTCAAGTGTAATAAGGTAGCAAAGGGCGCAAACATTTTGTCTTACAATGAAATGAAAAAGACATTAGCAGCAGACGAAGATGTGAAGTTCGCTACCATAGTTAGTTCAAACAACAATGAGGGTAAGCGAATAAGTTACGTGTTGGCTATTACCGACAAGAGAGTCTTACTTGTTTCAAATCTTTTGGGCAAGGTAGACATAAGACAGATTCCAAACGAGAATATACAAAGTGTAGACAGTTCCAAATTTATGACAACCAAGATAACTATAAAAGGAATGACAGATACATTCGATATGGGAGTACCATATAAATACTTTACAGAAATAATGAATTGTTTACCGCATTAAAAAAAGAGACCAGTCACAAGACTAGCCCCTTTGAGTGATATAATTACCACCCTTTTCCAAATGTAATTATATCATTCTTTGGGGTACCTAGTCAAACTAACTAGGTGCTTTTTTATTACTCAAAATCGGCAAATTTTCGCCCAAATCGAGACTTTTACTATTAGAAAGGATGATTGCAAATGGCAAAAGCAAAAAGACTACCAAGTGGAAATTATCGCACAAGAGTTTATGTTGAAAAAGGCAAATACAAATCTTTCACCGCCCCAACAAAAAGAGAAAGTGAATACTTGGCGAGCCAATACGCGCTAAACAAAAATAAATACGATGACATAGACGGAGTAACCATATATGACATCGTGTATGATTTTATAGTTACTAGAGAACCTTATATCTCACCGTCTACTACTAGAACATACTATCACTTGATGAAACACTTTAATCAATTCAAAACTTTGAAACTGCGTGATTTTTCGCCGACAAAACACCAGGAATGGATAGACTCGATACACCTTGCGCCCAAAACAATTAAGAATATAAATGGCCTATTGGTTAGTGCACTAAAACATCACGGAATAAATCTTAAGCCGGTCGAATTGCCGAAAAAAGAATACTCTCCTATGCAAATACCGACAACGGATGATATAAGACTTATGGTTAATTATTTCAAAGACAAGGGCGATTCAGATATGGTGATAGCTGTGTATCTTGCAGCCATCGGAACATTAAGAAGGGGCGAGGTATGTGCTCTTCTTCCTGAGGATATAGATCGTAAGAATAATACGGTAAGCATCACCAAAGCGCAAGTGCTAGACAAGAATAGAAAGTTGGTCATAAAACCACCGAAGACTTTTAGTTCGAACAGAGTTGTAGAAATACCATCTGACATTATAAAGTTGATACCAGAAGACAAAGTCACTGATCTAAATATAGAGAGGTTATCAAAGAAATTTAGGCACGCAATGAAGATGCTAGATATGAGTTTTACTTTTCACTCACTCAGACATTATTCAGCTTCAATTATGCACGCACAAAACATCCCTACTCAATATATAATGGAACGTGGTGGTTGGAAAACAGAAAGCACACTGAATAGAATATATAGAAACAGCCTGGACGATTACCGGAAAAAGTTCAACGAGCAGACAAACAATTATTTCAAGGAAAGTCTTATATAGGCTCTTCTTTCACGTTTTATGAGCATATTTTTTGAAATTGTGCACGTTTTATGAGCCAATGTGATGACACGAATGATGACACGAAGTAATTTATTTTCAGTATATATAGGGAGTGTAGGGGCAATACAACTATGTTCGATTCCTACCGCCCCTGTTTTCGCAAATTTATGGCGATGTCCTTTATTTATGGGCATCGCCTTTATTTATGGGAGCTCTAGTTTGTTTTAGAGTTTCCGATATTTTAATAAAATTTCCATTTTTTTACAAAATTTTCTGCTTTTTAATGACAATGATGACACGAATGATGACACAAACCCTCAAAAAATGACTTAGGAATCGAACATAGTTGTATTGTTTCTACAACCCTTACATATACTGGGAACAAATTATTTTGTGTCATTATTCGTGTCATTACTTCGTCCCCTTACTATTCAATGGCACTAAAAAAAGGGCACATACTATGATGATAGTACATGCCCCCTTTGGAGAAAAAATCAAATGAAAAATAATCATTTGCCTTCTATATCGGACTACTCCACCTCGTCCCCGTGCAATCCCATTGGTGAAGGAATTGCGACCGGGCAACGCACGGTGAAGTTTTACGTCCTCGTTTAATGCGTACCAATAGCATTGAACTCGTTATTTTTTGAGCTGTTTTCTAAATACAAAACCAACTTTGCCATCGTACTTAACTTTGGCAATGCCAAGCTTTGAATACCATAGAACTTCAACTCTCTTACCCTTAGGTATCCAAGTCTTAACTTTCTTCTTGTTCATATCTTTGGCTTTGTAAAGTCTGGTCTTACCTTTAGTGTATCTGGTCCAATCTTTCTTGAACCTATCAGGTGTGCCATACTTCTTTCTTAGCTTAGAAGTAGTTGAGCCCCACTTCTTAATATACATATGTGGTGTGTCAATAAAGCCTTGCCAGTCACCACCCCAACCAAGACCTACTGACTTGAATGTCTTGGCAGCTTTCTTGATGGTTTTAATATCCCAAGTGCCTTCTTTCTTTTTCGTAGTAGTATCGTCTACTATGGCAATGTCGAACGCAATACCCCACTGATGTTGTGAAGCATAGTCTGTGCCTCTTGCGTTTGTAACAATCACACCAGGCTTAGTTCTGCCTTGTGCATATAGTTTATTCTGATATGCAACAGTTCTAAAGCCTTCTGTTATGATCACGTAGATTCCTTTTTTGTTACACTTCTTGATACCTTTCTTTAGTAGGTACTGTAACCACGGATGTAGTTTCTTAATATCAATATTGATTTTGTTATTCATAGCAAACCCTCCTAAAACTTGTCCTTCGAATTCGGATCATTAAGAACACCGAATAATATCATCGCAGCTAAAATGAAAGTTGCGATTGTGTTGAATTCCTTTGAAACTTCTGGTAGTCCGAGCTGAATTAAAAGTTCAACTACTAATGCAATAAAAGAAGTCCAGACAACTGGACTCTTAAGCTTTTCAATTATTCTTTTTTTCATATTATCACCTCTCAAGTTCTGCTTCGTCAATGGGACTTAATAAGCCGGCTTCTTCTAACCTTAACCACTTCTTCTTAACGTAGTGGTTTTGATTTAAGCCTTCTGTATATTCTTCATAGACCTCGTAACCTCGCTCGACTCGTTCAGGGCTCATTTCCACGCCGTCCTCTACGTCGTCGAGGAAGTCGACCAAGTAGTTCTTACACTTGTTAATCTTGGTCTTTTTAATCTCTTCACATATTGGCTTTAGTTTTTCGTCTAGTTTTTTGTTTTGCCACCTTAACACAAGAGTCATTAAGCCGACGAAGGAACCAATAGCTGTCAGTATTAGTGCTATATCTTTCAGTGTGCTCATTATCCTACCTCGCTATCTTTCCTCAATTATAACGTCCTTGCAGTTCTGATATAATTCAAGTGCCACATCGAATGTTTCATTATAAGCACTGTCTAACTGTGGATGTCCTATCACTACTCTTGCAGAGATTGTGGCTGTATTGCTTGGTGGTTCGATGTCAGCTGGAAACTCCTTAATAGTATCAAAACCAATTACATTACCATTAGCTGTTAAATACACAAATGCGAGTCCAGTATAATCAAGCGCTTCTGGCTTAACAGTAGGCTTTACTTTTGCAAACACCACAAATTGTTTTAATTTGTCTGTAACATCAATTGTAAACACACCTGTGCTCATTCGTCTTTCTTCAGTTGCTTCTGGAGTAATTCGCCAGTTAGCAGTTCCCTCACCAGAGAATACACTGTCGCTTTGTATAGCCTTTTCTAGTGGTGGTGTTACTCCACCTATGTCTGTCTTGACAGCTCTTGTTTCTTCGGTTGTTGCTTCTCTTATTTCGTCGTTTTCATATACTTTACTCATAATTTCTCATCCTTTTTTTATAAAAATTCACTTCTTACTTTTCCATATATCCTAAATGTTCCGCCTGTAATAAAATCTCCAGGAGATGCGTTTATTCTTACACTTTCTATTTTCTTTCCAATATACGCACTATTAGTTATTAGTTGTGGTAATATAATCGTTGTTATGTCTGATGATTTATATGTATATGTATAATATAATTCTGCAAGCTCTCTTACAAATTTATAAAATATTGACAATGCTGATGTTCCACTAAATGTTATGGCGTTACCAGATATATTTGTTCTATATTGTCCTGCCTTTATACGTGCGCTTATATTCATTCGGTTAGTGCCACTCACATCAGTTCCAACTACTAACACATCATCATATTTTTCACTATCAAAAGTGTAAACATACTCGCTAGTGTCTTCTGTAATGGTTTTGGTGTCTACCAACTCCCAACGGTCAGTACCCCCCCCTATGTTCATGTTAATGTTTTGTTCCTCTTCGGCAGTTGCTGTTCGCATTGTGCCATTATCATATACCTTGCTCATTGATTAGATTCCTCCCATATATTTTGTAGTTACAGTTTTCTATAATGCTATCTGTACCAGTACAAGCAATAACAACTTTATTTATTTTATCGTCATAAGTAATGCCCTCTGGTGTAGCGAGGGGTGTTAATACAGATGTGGTATTAACGGATGTCGCATTATACGTAATTAAAAAATCTGTTGGTACTATTCTTTGGTGCATAGACTTAACATACTTTGGTGTATCAGATAAAAAGTTATTAAGCCTAGTAGTAGTAGTAGTAGTAGTGCCTACCATTGCTTGAATGACAAAAGTTCCACTACCAGTTAAGCCATCTAGCACTACATATACTTCATCATAGCCATCTATTGTTATTGCTTTTCTAGTAGTGTTTGAAACAGTGCCACTTTCTACCAGTTCGAATCGGCTACTGCCCCCCCCCTATTTTTGTGTTGATCTGTGAAGACTCCTCGCTTGAAGGATCTCTCATTTGTCCATTGTCATAAATCATAACTAACCTCTTTTCCTTCCATAAAGTGTTATTGTTCCAGTGGCGATACCTCCGCCACCACCGATTAGTAGTTCAACTTTATTTATCTTGTCGTTACCTAATGGGTAAGGCCTTCCGAAGTCTGCGTTGTCGGTGTAAGGATAACTTGTAGACTGCAAGTGGCCCTTAACATCCACAATGGCTAGACCGGTTCTTCGTATTGCCTCGATGTATATGTCTTTAGGTGTTTGGTTTATTAAGTTGGCAAACAAACTTAGGTGCTCGCCCCAGTCTTCGCCACTCTTTAATCTCATAACCAAACTGCGGGTACCTTCAACTGACTTCATATTTGAACAGTCAATCATCAAATCGTCGTAGTTGTCTACGTCCCAAATGAAACCATCTGGAGCCTCTGATAATTGCGATATATCAACATTACCTATCTGCTCCCATTCAGGCTCGGTGTATGTAGCCTTTAGGTTGTCTGTGATGAATTCACCGTCTTTGGTTGTGACTTTCAATTTGAATGACGTGTCGGTGTCTTCGTAGACTTCTATTATTGGTGAGAAACCATCCTCACCATCGTGTCCATCTTCGCCATCGAACACACCATTGTCGGCATCTTCACGAACACTGTCCGCCACCGCTTTGGTGTCTTCGAATAACGCCCTTACCGCTGCGATAAGCTGTGCGCTCGATTCAGGTGTGATGACTGCTGCCAGACCTTCTTTAATTATGTCTATTGCAAGCGGTATTCCATCGTCATCTGATGGAGCGTTACCCTCCAACGTCTCATTTGCTAGACACTTTCGCATATAGAAAGTTAAGTATTCGTCATTCTTCCATATACTCTTGTCTTCGTAATTGATTTGCACTTCAACCTTGACTACACCTTGTAGAGCCATTGTATCGTCTTGGGTCAGTGGCAATAAAAATACACCATCGTTATCCGAGGTGCATTCTTTCTTTACTGTTTCCTTTTCGCTTACCAGATTAAAGATTACTTTCGAGTAGTCTTTAGGTGGTTTGAGTGTTATCGGTAATTGATATGTTGCTCCTTGTTTCATTAGCTTATGCTCCTAATTACATTCTATTTCTACCGTAAATTTTAATTGTTGCTTCGTTTATTTTGTTGTCGCCATTCGTCCCTACTGAAACGACGTATATTTTGTTGTCATAACTTGTTGGAATTGCTGGGGCTTCCAAAATGTTCGAATAGCTCGAACCTATTTTGATGTCCCATAATGTAAGGTTTAATCTTTCGATGTAACAATATGCCTTTTTGCTTGTACTATCATTCAAGAAGTTAGTAGCTTGAAAGTTCATATTAGTAGAACCACTTGTGCTTTTGGAGTTTCTAACTGCAAATTGAAGTGGTGCTCCATTAGTGCCTTTAATACTTTGAATTTCAATTAGAATATCATCATACTTGTTATTGATGTTTGATATTAGTGTGACACTCTTTGTTGGTTCACTAACTGTTATGGTATCAAGCAACTCATAAGGTTGACCTATACCCCCCCCAATTTCTTTTGCAATAGTTGACTGCTCTTGACTTGAAGGGTCCCTCATTGTACCGTTGTCGTCTATCTTGCCCATACTATCCTCTCTTTCTACCTAGTAAGGTAATCTCACCAGTGGCTAGTCCTCCACCGCCACTGATTATTAGTTCCACTTTTGTTATTGCTCCACTTGGTACCGCTACATCTCGGTTGAAACTTGCATCGTCCACATAAGGATATGCAGACCTCATAATCGAGCCGGTCAATTCCATTGTTGCAGTGCCAGTGTTTCGTGTTGCTTTTAGTTTAATATCCTTCGATGTTTGGTTTATTAAGTTGGCGAACATTCCAATGTGTTCAGACGCTCCACCGCTTGTCGTTAATCGAATGTCAATGTTACGGTTGCCCGTTACGGATGTCACGCCATTGATTATGATTTTTAGATCATCATAGCTATCCACATCCCAGATAAAACCATCAGGTGTATCGGATAAATCTTCCACGTCTACTGTCGCTAGTTGTTCCCAAGATGAATCGGTTAGTTCTAGCCACATATAAGTGAACGGTGTTGAGCCTTGTGTATAGTTCCAATTTTTACACATCCACACTCTACCGGTACCTGCATTCACCCACACAAAGCCTGTATCGTATAATAAATTTTGTGATGTATTTGGTGGGTTGTTGTTGCCAATATAATATTCATCAAATAAAGGCTTAACGGTAAAGTATGGAGTAGAGGCTTCTGAAAAGACCTCTGTTACGTAATACAAGAAATCTTTACTGCCAGATGGTGTGGTGTAGTGAACTTTATAAAAGTCGCCTTCCTTTATTCCTACATAGGTTTCACCTATCTCGACATTGTAATTGCTGGCACCTAACGAACTACCACTCCACATAACTGGTATATCAGTCAGTTTTGCTTCTGCTTCTTCGCTCGCAATAAAACGTTGAACCTCACCAGTAGAAAAGCAAATGTATAATGCCTTGCCACTATCGGTGTTTGGGTCCCCGCTTAATACAACTGCTGCTTCGCCTGGTAGAAGAGCATTTATATTTAGATCATTGTATGCGCCTCTTCTTAATTGAATAGCCATTTATTTTTCACCACCTCTATTGTTGCTTAATATAGTCGGACCACTTATATCAGTATTAATGTTTTCTATGAAAGAAAACCTTGTTGGTCCTACACCTCCTGATAGTGCTATCACATCACCAAGAGCAAATTTCAAATTATTTGGAATGGTCGCTTCAAACCTTACGCTCGGAAAATTGATTTCATCATAAATGTCACTAAATATTGAAGGGTATTGAGACTCTGTCGTTGCATTTCTAAAGATAATCATTTTTAGAATTGCATTGCCGGTTAAGTCTAATGCACCACTGCTAGTGCCATACACAACTTCTTTGTCTTCCATTTTCCACTCGTTGTTATCCAACTTCCAACAAGGAACAATTCCCTTTATACCAGTTGGCCTGTAATAATCTGAGTTAATTTGATATGCAGACAATACATTGTCGTCAAGTACTTTGTAATCGACTGTGAAACTTCCGCCATCTTTTGTATCTACGTTGCCATCCAAATCATCGCCAGTACTGTATGGGGTAAGTAAAATATAATCAGTCCAAATGCTAGTGCTACTTTCTAAAGTAATCGAGTCGTATTCACTAACATCAATCAGTTCGTGATGTATGTATTTTTCTGTTATATCTCTACCCTGAGGTAATTCCGCAGCATCCATATAAACTTCTGTCAAAGCTGTGTGTTCGCCGTAAAATACAATGTACTTATAATCACTTACATCTATTTCTTCTGACACGTCATTCTTAGGTATATGAAAATCTTCTACCCTTGTTGGTTCTAATGAAACCTCATCATACGTTCCGCCATATACATAGGAACTCACTTCGCTACTCAATACTGTTTTAGGGAAGTGTTTGATGTTTAAGAATGGAACCGAATCGCCTTTATCCAAATAGCAAAAGCCACCTAGTATCTGACATAGTCGAGTAAACATTTCGCCATTAGTCGAAATCGAATCTAGTGCAGATGATAAGTAATCGTTCCAGTCAAAGTGATAACTTGGCAAAGGAACATTGTCATTCGCAAAACCGCTCAACCCACTCCAATAAGTTATACCGCTATGACCTACTGCATTACCAAAAACTATTCCAATGGATGTGAATGGGTCTAGGTCGCTTTTTGCTCCAAGATAATACCAAGATAATCTACTTTCGCCCATATTCATCACAACTGTTTCTAGGCTTACATAATCATCAGAAGTTGTGGCTCCGATAATAAGTAAGTTATAAAAGTCTGAGTTGTATGTATGCTCTTCATAGATGTCGCTAGTAGTAATATCAATTTTTAGTTTCTTACCCTTAAACACATAATCATCGAAACGATGTGTAGAATTATTAAGTTCTATGGTTAAAGTATCCTGGCTAAAACTTTCGTATATGTCTTCGCTCGAGCCTCTATTAAAAATAAAGTTTTCGTTGCCGACATACTGGGTCACGTCTAGTTCGTCGGTACCATCAACTATAACTGCCTTTGATACCTTATTAGCTCCCAATAAACCTGCATACCAATCATCCCAATAACTCATAGTGGGTTTACTCCTGTAATATTAAATGATATTTCTTCGATCTTTTCTTGATTTTCTTTGAGTGTTTTAATGTTTAGAGAACTTGTGCCTACATAAAACCAGTCTGTTCGCCATTCGCCGTGATACACTGAAAAGTAGTGCATTTGGAACTTATGTCCTTTCCCAACAAAGCTCAACAAAGTCTTTGTTTCGGCTTTAGTTAGACCACTAGCCTTGTAAGAATACTGCTCAACTGTAAAGAGTGGCTTAACATAGTTAACACCACTCTTTACTCTTCCACTGTCCGATGAATATGTAGTCTCTAGTGAGAACTGCATACTTTCGTCTGGCTGCTTAATTGTAGTCCAGGGGTCAGTCTTCTTTTTTCTAAACTTGATTCTGTCTTGTGCCATATCTTATAACGCAAAGGCATTCTTGCCTGTTGCCCTCTTTCTCATTTTGCCTTCTTTGATTATTTCATCAAACAAGTTTTTGCGGTTAATCTGTGCCACAAACTCGTAGATGTTTTGCTCACCATTGCCAGTGTTTTCAAGCTGATGTTTCAATTCATCTGCGAACACTTGACGCATTAGTCGTTCAGGTGTCTCAATGTTTGTACCGACCTTCTGATCACCGAGTCTTGCCAAGTACTCACTTCTAGGTGGAATGACCGCACCTTTAGCGTGTCCTGGTAGCCACTTGGTTGGTATCTGTGGTACTGGCACCAAGTCCTTCTTGATCCATTTGAACGGATGCCACTTAATGATCTTAATGTTTCTGATCTTATTAAGTGCGTTTCTTAATGCTTGGAATGGTACCTTGATAACCTTGTTGATACCACCGATAATCTTACCGGCGATATTACCGAATGTATTGGCGATACCTTCTTTGATACCATCAAATATCTTTCCGCCTTTAGAGAACACTCCCTTTACAGCTTCCCAAGCCTTACCAAATGTATTCTTGAAGAAACCGGCAACATTACTGAACACTCCAGTGATAGTATTCCAAACCGTTGTAAATACTTTCTTTGCTCCAGCAAAAGCTGCCTTAACCCTAGCAAACGCTTGGCTAAATTTTTCTTTGAACCAACTAACTACTGGTCCAAATACTTTTTTGATGGCTCCCCAAATGACAGTAAAGAATGCCTTTAACACACTAAACACCGCCTTGATTCTTGCCACTGCATCGCCAAAGGCTTTCTTGAAGAATGAAACTACCGGTCCAAACACTGCTTTAATTCCATTCCAAATGGCCATAAACCACGGTTTAACAGCTCCCCAGATAGCCTTGATAATTTTCCACGCTGTGCCGAAAACCATCTTAAAAAAGCCAATTACTGGTGTGAAGATAGCCTTTAGAACAGACCACACCGCACCAAACACCGTCTTAAAGAACGAAATTACTGGGTCAAGTACCGTCTTTATAGCATTCCAAATGCCACTGAAGAAATTGACTACTTTATCCCATGTACCTTTGCCGAATATTCCATCTACTATTCCGCCAACAAGCGAACCTAGCATACCGAATATCTTTCCGAAGATACCTTTAATGAGTCCCCAAATGAAGCCGAAGATATTACCTCCTCCTGACTTCCACAAACTCTTGAAGTACTCAACAAGCTTGTCCCACAAGCCTTTTAGAATACCGAATATCAAGCGAACAGCGCTACCCAAAGCATTGCCCAAGAGATTAACTACCTTCTTTGCTATGCCGAAATAGTCAATGCTTGTAACAAAGTCGACTATGGCCTGTCCTATCTGGCCCCAGTCTACTTCTTGTAAGAACGCGATACCCTCATCACAAATGTTCTTAATTGAGTTACCAAGAGTTATGGCAATACCTTTCCAGTCGGTTTTTGATATGAAATTATTGATTGCCGATGATAGACCTTTGGCAGTTGAACCTACCTCGTATCCATCCCAGAAACCATCTATTGTATTTTTGATACCGTTAAGACCAAGAGCTATCGATGTACCTATCTTGCCCCACTCAATATTCTTAACTATTGATGTAAACGATGTTCCCAAGAATGTTCCAAACTTCTTAAAGTCAAACGTTGATAAGAACCCATATACAAAGTTAAGAGCTGTGTTGAATGCTTGGGCAATAGTGTTACCTATTGATTCAGCCAAAGACAGATTAGCAAACACACCGTTAAAGAAATCGGCTAGGTTTGCACCAATCTTTAATGCTCCTGCTTTTATCTTGCCCCACGGTATACTTCTTAATGCGCCATCCAACTTGTCAGCTATAAGACTTCCGACACCTTTCCAATCACCTTTTGCGATTAGTTTCTTGATCGTGTCTGCAAAGTTCTTAATAGACTTTGGTATCTCAACTTCTGCCATCTTAATCTTAGGACCGCCGGCACCACCTGCGCCACCCACTCCACCAGTCTTTGGTGTGGCAGTAGTTGGTGTTTTTGTATCAGGTTTCTGTGCTTCTTTGACTTTATCTTCCCAGATAGCCATTTCATCAAGACCGCTTAGGTACTTATCGTTTTCTTTCTTGGCTTTCTTGGTAGCTTTAGCCTTGTCCTTAGTAGCCTTAGTAGCTTTCTTTGTAGCAGCAGTATTCTTGTTGGTTGCGCTTGTATTCTTAGATGTAGAAGCAGTCAAGCTAGTAGAATTAGTAGTCGCTTGCTTGTACGTACTCTTGCCTGTAAGTGCAGCGAAAAACTTACCAACTGTGTTAATAGCTGTTGTGAGCCATCCAATCAATATCTGCAAGTAAGGTACTATCGTATTGATTATTGGTGCAAATGCGTTACCGAATGCCAATTTCAAGTTGCTTAGTGATACTTGCAAATTGTTAATGCTTGACTGGGTCTCTGCATCTGCGCTCGCAAATGCTTTTATTCCCTCTGACATAGCGCCACGAAGTCTGTTCACTAACTTGAACAATGATCTAATACCAAACGCATATTTGAGAACCGTCATTAGTCCGGTCTTAAGTCCACCAGATGATGAACTACCACTACGACCAAACGTAATTAAACTCTTTGCGCCTTGAAGTGCTTTGCCTGCAACACTCTTTAAGCCACTACCAAGTTTGCTTAAGCCGGCCTTTGCAATTTGTGCGCTCTTCGCACCTAAGGTTCTAACAGCATTACCGAACATTCCCATTTTGGATGAGTTAACTGCTGCGGTCTTGCCTGCAGAACTTATGCGTGCAGCAATGCCACTGACTGAGTTCTGTATTGATTCACCACTCAAACTCAACTTGCTTTCGGCTGCGCTCAACTCTTGCTGAAGTTGGCTAGTGTCTACTGGCTTATATGCCTTGCCCTCGCTTAGTAGTTGGTTTTGCTCTTTCTCAGCTTCTGCTATTGTTTCTTTTAGTTGTTCTATTTCGCTTTGACGCGACTGGAACACTCTAGCAGATGTACTACCACCACCAGTCAAGAATCGGTCTTGCTGATCTATCAAGGTATTGATACGTGACTTCGCATTATCTATCTGCGCCTGTATTTCTTTCCACTCACTCGTTGCCACTTTTTGATTTGACAATTCTGCAATCTTAGCTTTAAGTTCGTCAACCTTGCGCTTCTGTTCTGCATACGCATTATTCTGTTTTGCAAATGCAGTGACAGACTTGTTGATGGAATTACGAGTCTTCTCGCCAAGACCATCTACCGAGTTAGCAACCGCTCTTACTGCTGCTTCCAACTCTTTAGACCCAGCCTTAAAGCCTTCACTATTTATCTTAGTATTGAGAACTATCTCGCCATCATACTGTGCCATAGTTGTTTTCCTCTTAACCTAATTTTGCGTTAATTCTATCTATGTTTGCCTGTTCTTCTTCTGAACGTTTTCTCTTTAGGTCTACTAGCCCTTTGTTTTCCTTGTAGAATTCCTTTTCGTAGTCCTCTAGTTTTTTGCGCTTTTGTTTCTTTCTTCGAATAGAAATTACTTCACTGAATAAACTTTCCCCTATCTCACTGTACGCACCAATGAATGTCCACCAGTGAAGATACTCTTTGGTTCTTACTTCATCACCTAAAACTTTATTGACTGCGGGTATGATAATATTTGCGTCCTGGTCCCAGTCCATTATCGGTCTGTCTGTCTTTGTAAATTTATCTTCCCCTACATCAATAAAGAGTTTTAGTTGTTCGGCTGCTTCTTCCAATACTTCGTATGGCATCTTGTCATAGTCTATATAAAAGATTGTTAAAGCTACCGCCCACTTTTCATCGTCTTCTAGATTTGGATCACCAAAGGCTTTGAGGATGTCTAGTATTACTCTAAAGTCAGAACGTATGGCATACTCTACCCCACCCACTTCGAGCGAGGTAGGTAATTCCCATACATTCATTAGTTGTGATATTTAGGTGCGTATTTATCAGTGTACTTCTTAATCTTCTTCATCTTCTTGGCAACTCGCTTATTTGTAATCTTTTCGAGTACTGGTTCGAGGCCTTTCATGACGTTTTCAAAATAGAAGTCACCGTCACTGATAATAGTTAATGGACTACACTTAGAGAAAAGAACTTCAGAGACTGGATAGTTAAGCAAGTAGTCAAATTGACTTTGTACCATATCCGATAGTTCGATTAGTTCTTCGTCTGTAGGCTCTTTGCCTTCCTCAAACTCGATAGCATTGAACTTATCGGCTACCTTTCCATATCTCTTGAGGATGTCCATATCCGCTGGGTTAATCTTGATATGACCCAATGCGTCACCGTCTTTGTCTCTCACTAGCACGTTTACCGTACCGGTATCGACTTTAATGTCGTAAGACTCCTCGTTGTTTACTTTCTTTCCTTCAGGTTTGTTTACAACCTTTTTGTTTGCGTTAGCCATTATCTTTTTCCTCCTAATAATTAGAGGCTAACCCCAAATGGGGCTAGCCTTGATTTGTGTTCACATCTAATGTGATAGCATCTTCTTCACTATTATCCGTTGGTGCTGGGCGGTGTGAAAGTCTTTGTAGACATATCCCAAGTGCCTTCCACTCTTCCCCCCTCGTAATAAACTGTGAATGGTATCTGAATACCTGATGTATCACCACCTACTGATGTAGGTACGATAGTAACATTCTCACGATATGCTTTATCAACAGTACCATCTTCTTTCAACCAAACATCAACCATAGTAGTCTTACAAGCTGAGCCTGTCTTTCTGTTCATAGCGATGTCACGTAGAACTGTAGATAGTGCTGTGTTGTCTGTACCTTCATCTACTGTGTAGTATAGAGGTTCAACTTCACTAGATACTTCATATCCGTTATGCTGTACTGAATTTTCGCCAAGAATGTTCTTCTTCTGCTCAACGTCTGGGTTAAGGTCCTGGTTTAACTCTTCCAAGTCTTTACCCAAACGTACGTAATTTTTAGTAGTTCCATTCATACTGGCATCAATAAAATGTGCTAAATATTTACGTTCCATAACTGTATCCTTTCTTAATTATTTACTTTGTATGTTGCGTAGAGCTGAACTTGATATTCAACTCCATCGTTAATATTTCCAGTAGGTACTGAATAAAGCATTGCGTTTGCACAAGACACACCAGTAAGAACACCGGTCTTGATGTCTTGCTCGCTGATCTTTGCTTCTATCTCGTATCCGTCAGCCTCTGTTATTCTTTCGAGATAATAAGATAACTCCAACAAGAAACCGCTATTTAGCAGTCTGTCGTAGTCGGTAAAGGCTTGGTTGTGTGCATACAAGATAAAGTTGTGCGAGCGGACTTCGTTACCTAGAATGTCCTTACTAACAACAGTGTCACCAACCGAGTACAAGCCGAACTCTTCGCCGGCTTTGTTGCTAGTAAAGTCGTGGTGAATTTTGTTCGTGAACTCTGAAATGTTGGGCGCACTGTTAAGTATCTCGCCCATCTTTTCGATTATGTTCTTTGCGTTTGTTTCACTCATCGTGTTACCTTTCCTAGTTCTTTGGTCGCACCGTTGATTATGTCTTGCTTATGATCTGCAATCATTCGGTCAAACCAAAAAGCACCCCTTTTCGGAGCGCCTCTGTATTTAAGATTTTGTGCTGTTACAACCTTTGTACCGTGTCTTGGTGCCCAAGTGCTACCGGTGTTAGGGTCTACCATCACCTTACCGTAGTACTGGAATCGAGCATGCGGTTCGATGTATCTGACCTCGCCTGAACCTATAACAGTTCCCCTAGTAGCTGAGCCAACCAAACCGCCGCTTAAAAAAGGTGTATATGGGGCGTTTAGTTTTATAACCTCATTGTCCACCCACTTTTGAACTGGTCCGCCTACAGCCAGTGCTTTCACGTGTTTAGATAAATCAATATTTACCTTAATGTCCATTACTTACACCCATTAGTTCGTAGTGCTGCATTCGTGGACTACCGTACAAGCAAGGCTCAACGTTAGAGATAGTGTATACTTTGTGGTTTTGTTTAAGAGTTCTCATACTTTCCGAGAAAGCTCTCTCACTGCTGCCATCTAGTTCGGCATCAGTCTTTTCCAAGATAAGAAGGTCATCGTTTTCAAACGGTATCTCTTCTGTGGTTGGTACCGCCACGTACAAGTCGTACGCTTCTGTGGTACCGTCCTTTGCTGTGGTCTGACCTCTGCCCTCTTCGATGTATGCAGGATAGCTTTTGACTGTGTAGTCTCTCAAATTAAAGTGTGTTATATGTCCGTTGCAAAACATAACTAACACCCCCTATAAAGCAGCCCTGTTCCACTTAACCATTTGTACACTATCTGTTTTGCCTTTTGTTCGCGTGTAGTCTCTAACGAACCAGTGCTCTCGTAATTGACCGAGTAGTTTTTAATCTTCTCACTAGAGATACCGTTACTGTTAGCAACAAGCTCGTCTGTGTGATACTCACTCTCAATCAATTCGCAGCAGCAGTTCTTGACACACTCAGGTATCTCATCAACATCCTTAAGTTGATTTGATGTATGCAAATCTACAATGCTTTGTGCCTTCATCAAATATTTAGGGAAGACAGAAGCAGTGACCTTAATCTCTTCCCCATGACAATATTCATTTGTGTAGTAATCATAGTCGATATAGTTCACTGCCAATTACCTCCGTAATATTATGAATTAGCTGGACAAGTAACAGCCTCTGTAACTGCGCTTGATGCAACAGTGATAGTACCAGTAGCTGTCTTGTATCCTTCAGCAGATGCTTTGTACTTGTATGTACCAGGACGTAGGAAGAATTCTGCCTTACCTGAGTCATTAGTAAGCAACTTAGCACCTTCAACGTCTACTCTAGCGCCTTCGATAGCTGCAGGAGTTGAAGCGTTGTCTTTAACTGTGAATGTAGCCTTATACTCTGTATAAGCAGTAGCAGGCTCCAAGTATGCGAATGGACAACCAGTTCTGTCTTCGTTCATACGTGTTGCTGGGTTAGGTAGAGCCCAACCAAGTCTCATTACAACTCTAAGAGCGATCATATCCTGCTGTGCTAGGTTGTACACGATCTCACCGGTTGATGGGTCCTGAATAACTCCCTCAGTAAGAATCTTAGTTGTAATATCCTGTCTGATAGAATATACAGCCTGTGTGAAGTCACCGGCTACCATCTGTGCGATTGATTTGTCGAATGAACCATTCTGTGGGAAGTACATTGGAGCACCGTCAAGAGCATAAGGTGTAGTACCCTGCATTGTCTGTGCAAAGATAGGATGTCCATCATTACCCTTTAGTCCTCTCAATTTAGCCTTCATTGATGTAGATGCAACAACACCGTTTACACCGTATCCTGCATCTTCAACACCGGCAAATACACCGTCTTCACCTAGAATTAGGCTGTAGTAATCTGGTGTCTGTCCAATAGAAACGTTGTTACCTGCTTGACGTGCTAGTGTAACAATATCGCTTGGCCATTCTGCAGGCTTATTCACACCAAAGATAATAGCCTGGTCAACCTTCTGACCCATAGCTTCCATAACTCTTGGTACAATCTCACCTACAATGTCAAAACTTGCATCATCAACTACTGCCTCTGGGATAGGTACGATAACAGCTAGTTCTGCTGCTACTAAGAATACGTTTTCCCAAGCCTGTGCTGATGTCTGCTTCATACCAGTGTCACCATTTACCCAATAAGCTGTTGGTAGCATATCGAGTACTGGTACTCTAGTCTGTTTAGATGTCATATTAGGCATCTTTCTAGCTAAACCCATGAACGTAGACTCTTTAGGAAGGTCCTGTTCAATGTTGTCTACTATTTGATCTCTAATTAAAGCTTCCGCTTTTTCACGATTAGTCATAACCTTTTAATCTCCTCTCAATTATTCGCTTTTAAGCAAATCTCGAATAGCTTGATTTGCTTGGTCTTTCTTGTCATCGTGTGTATCATTGCCACTACCAGGAGTCGATGACACTGCTCTAGGTGGTGGAGTTGTGTCGTCTGCTTCGAAGAGATATGCGTTCTCTTCTTTCACGGACTTGAGAGCTTCCTCGATGTCTTTGTCTTGGTTCTTGCTCTCTTTCAATTTGTCCACATCCAAGAATGGAGCAACGGCCTTTACGTCTCTTGCGCCTAGTGACTTAGCCTTGCTCGCTAGTAAGTCGTTGAAGTCTCTATTTGCGATTTCTTTCTCGTACTCTTTCTTGTTGGTATCAACAGTGGTCTCAAGGTCTTTAATCTTGCCTTGTAGTTCATCCACGTTTACACCATCAAACTTAGCGAGTTCTTCTTTGACATCGCTCAACTGTCCGGACAAGTTCTCGTTGTCCTTCTTTAGTTTGTTGACCTCTTTACCGTGTTCCTCAAAAACGTAGTCAATCTGTTCTTGAGTTAGTCCCTGTGCTTTCAAATCTTCTGTTTTCATAATGCTTATTCCTTTCTTAAGTTGTTTAAGGTGTTTAACTACCCACCAAAGAATATTTTGTTTTTAGGTGTTTTCTCACCAAAAAAGACACCCACAAGGGATGTCTTAATAAACGAATGGCAAGGAATCGAACCTTACCTACAACCATTATTCGTCGAAACACATCAAAAGATTATGGTTGGGCTTTCTCTCTTAGAGCCTCGTCAAAGTGGCATTACCACTAATTCGCTTACCCACAATGAACGTCCGTGTTCCATTAGTTCCACAGTTCTAAGTTATTTCTTAGGAGTATGGGCTCCTTTGCCAATACCACCGAGTGTGTCGTTGTACACTCTAGCCATATCGGTGTCGAGTCCCATCTTCTTTGAGAAATCTTTGTACTTTCGTGATAGCTCGTAGTATTTAGATCGTGCGCCAATTACTTCGTCGCTATCGTCTGGAAGACCACCCTTTTTATAAAGGTCTATCTCTTCCCTTTTAGCCCTCATTGCTCTTTCAAATGCACGTTGCTTTTGAGTGGCTTCGTACTTGGTATACTCCTTACCGTTGTACTTCTTGGTGATGTTTTCTTCTGCATTCATCTTGTCTAGTTCTTCATCGGTGTAGTTTCTCACTGACACACCAGGCACAAATGCGTAGAATGTATGTCTACAGTTGGCACCACAAAGACCGGCTACATCACCATATTCGGTCTCTTTAATAAATGACTTGTAATGCACACCATCAACATCTATCTCTGCGTTAGGGTCTTTCTTGTTCCAATAGAACACCCTACCTTGCCACGGTTGGTGGGTAGGTCTAGCTGTGGAGTGATAGGAAGTCTCAACGAACTCAGTGTCGAGCTTATCCATATTGTCCTCACTTATCTTGGCGGTCACTTGGTTAATACCAGTCATAAGTGCTCGCCTTACAGCTACGTCTATCTTGTTGCTAACACCTGATGTATAGTCGACTGATACGACATTACCTTTGGTCATTTCCTTGACTGTCTCACGCACAAGTGAGTTATAGTCATAAGTGCCATTCAGTTTCATCATACTTGCCTTATCTAATTTAGAATGCAAGTAGTCTTTGACTGACAATACCTGGTTGGCACCATTGACCTTTGTAGCAAACCCCATTGTTTGAGTTATGTTCTTAAAGGTTCCTAGTGTCTGTTTTTTCACACCACTTATCATTTGTTGGAGTGGCTCGTTCTTCTCGAATGGGATAAAGTCTTTCCCAGACTGTAGGTAGATGGCTTCGTCTCTCGCGTAGCCTTCAGCAATTAGATCATCAAACAAATAATCTATGGCATCAATGCTCATATTAAGTGCCTCTGCTATGTGGGCTCTTATTACATCCATCGATTCGCCTAGTTGAATACTACGGTATATTTCCCAGTCAGCCTGTCGTGTGATCATATCATTTTCAAGTATCCTAGCAATAATATCGTTCATGATACTGTTGCCCATTGCTTGAAAGATTTTAACTATTGGCTCTGGTAGTTTTTGAAGTTCATCCGATGTAAACATTACTCTGTTTCATCCTCTTCCTTAGGCTCGGTTTCGTCCTCTGCCTCTTCGTCGTTGAGTGCTGCTTTGGCTTCCTCTTCGTCTTCGCCATACCACTTCATACGGTATTCCCAAAGTTTCATAGCGCCCATAGCAACGTCCATTCTATCAGTCTGTCGGTCTTTCTCTTTGTCTACCACAATAGAGTCATCCCAAATAAACGAGTAGTTGACATCACCGTCCTTGCATAGTTCGTACTGTCCACACCAGTAGTTCATAGCGTCAATCAAATCTTCTAGCGCTCTTTGTAGTGACTGTTGCACACTAGCAACCATTGTGTAAGAACGTTGCTTGCTTGACCTTATCTCTTCGGCTGTCTTGTCCACATTATTAGGGTCAGACAAAGTACCGTAGGCTAGGTTGCAGTTGAACTCTACCAGTTTTAGTTGTTTGTCATAACCATTGTGTAATGATGCGTCTCTAATGTCTGGTGAGTATACGTCTAGTAGTGGCTTATCGCTAGCGCCCACATTGTACTCGAGCTGACGATATAATCTCTTCTTACCGCCTGGGTAAGTAAATTTGTTTGTATCTTTGTCATACTTGAGCATCTGTTCTGATACGTGAACTGCTGCTTCTTTTGCCTCATACTCCCAGTCTATTTGAGAATGTCTAATATCAGCTGTCTTGATACTTTCCACTGCCCTCGAATAGACCGACACTCCTAGTGGACTATCAGGGTCTATTGTGTTGGCTAGTGGTATTTTCATATAGCCGATTGGTAGCTTATATATGTTTGCGAATTCCACAGCCTCTTCCAAGTCTTGCCATCTGTCTATGTCCTTTAGGTTGATAGGACTGCCGAGTGTCTTAGTCTTAATGTTGCTGACAAAGGCATAGTTGCGGACCAACAATTTGCTTGTTAGTTGCTGTTGAACCATTCGCCTTAGAATAGTGTGTCGCTCTAGTCTAGTGTATACTTTCTTGTTGCGAGTAAACTCTTCAACAAAGATACCGTCTGTTATTCTTCCCTCGTCATCGAACGCTATTGGGAAGAACTTATTCGCCTGTACGCATTGAATAACCAAACCGTTCTCTGTTGCGTAGGGCTTAAATACCAAACCACCTCTAGCACACGCATATTCAACTTTAATGCGAATGTCCTTTAGTAAGTTCTGGTAATAACCGTTGAGATAATCTGCACGTGGCGAACCAGTAATCTCTGACTTCATTTCAAGTGTGACTAACCTTGCAACCTCACCGGCTATACTCGCTGGAAGTTCGCAGCTCTTTACATTGTTGTCTAGCCAGTCTGCCTTGTTGCGATACATTCTGTCCCACTTATCAATTTGTCCTGCCATTTCATTCATCCAAGACAAATCAATATCTTCGCCCGCTCTCTTAAGTGCCTTCTGAATTTCTGTTGCCATACTTTGATAGCTCATAATTTATACCTCGTATCTAATCAACTTCGATATGTTTCTCTCATACGTGTATTCCCAGGCATCAAGTGTGTCAATGTCGCTTGTGCCATCGTCTAATCGTTCATCCTGTGTTAAGTTCTTTGGGTTCCACAATGCCCCCATTATCGCCGCCTCTAGTGACTTACACTGTGGTGCGTAGTAGTAAAACCTACCTGCGCCCATAAGTCTTTGAGCACAACGGATGCGGTCATTGATAGTTGTCTTTAGTGCATTGTCAATTAAAAGCCAACCAAGACCTCGCTTACGTGCTGTTGATCTTAAGCCGGCTATTAGTGTTTGCTCTGCGCTATCGCAATACACTCGAGTAACAAACCCAAACATTGTTAATACATCTTGCACAAAGTCAATAAACATATCCCCCAGTTCGTTAGGGTCAATGTCTTTTTCCTTACAGTCTATCCATTCAGATTTAAGGGCAATCATATTGTTGTAGCCCATAGTAAAACCATTAGCTACGAATGAATGTCCTGACTCACTACCACCGAAGTCGACACCAATGTTTATCTCTGCTAGGTTGGTAGGTTTCTCATATAATGCGTAAGGGTTCTCATTCTGGGCGAGTGCGTCGTTGAACAGTTTGTATACCGCTCCCTCTGCTGCTACCCATTGACCCTCGATGTATCGGTTGTAGTTAACTGTGCCTCGATATTCCAAGCACAAGTTCTCAACGAATGTCTTGTCCAAATAAGGGTTGTCGAAGATCGTGTACTTCTGTCTGTATATGTCGGCATCGCTATCAAGAAACAACTTGAACCAATGCTGTGGTGTATCAGGGTTGCACGCTCCGTCAAAGCAACTATAAGGCTTATCCAAACGTGACTTGATAATGTCAAACACCTTTGGGTTCCACTCTGTTATCTCGTCGCCATACACATACTTAAAACTAGCACCACGGACCTTTGCCACTTGCGATACCTTTTCAGCACCCAAGCAATACACTTGCTCTCCGAAGATGTTGGCTTTGTTATTAGACCCTATGTCGCCCACTTGCTTGTGTCCGTATATCTCTCGCATAGGTTCGAGTACGTTACGTTCTATCGTGGACTTTGACACGCCTATGATCGCAGCTAAACCGTCTTTGCCTTTGCGCTCCATAATACGTTGAGGAATGGTATAGAGTATGTCCATGTAGGACTTACCACTTCGCACCGCTCCCTCTTTGATGTTGTATCTATGGTGTGCATTGCGTATAAACTCATTCTGCTTCGGACTTAGTATCATTGTTATCCTCTGCTTGGTTCTTAATCTCTGTAAGCAACTCGGTCACTTTGTTAAGTTCCTCAGCATTCTCTGCGCCTTGCTGTTTCTTAACCTCGAGTTCTTGCTTCTTGAGTTCTAGTAGCTGTGGATCATTGGCCCACTCTTCCTTGTCGTAGTTCTTAAGTAGCAAGTTAGCAGCAGCAGTATCAGGTGGACTATACTTGTGGTGGGTCTTGGTCTTCTCATAGACCTTGTCACCCTCACTGTCATATAGCACCTCTGTCACTGTCTCAGTATAATTAAAACCCTTTGCTTTCTTTGCAAGTTTGCTCTTAATTGTTTTGACAAATTTATGTCGCCCTTTTTTAAGAGCGTCTGAAATGTCCGGTGCTTGCTTAAGATATTCATAAAAAGTTGACCTACTTATGCCGAACTTACTAGCAATGGCTTCATGTGTTTCGCCTTGTTTAGCCCACTTTTCAATGTCATCAAGCCTTGCTAACATATCGTCTAGGGCTTTCGTCTTAGCCATTGACTACCTCCCAATTTGTTTTTAGGCATCAAAAAAGACAGGTCTTCTAACCTGCCTTTCGTCTGCCCAATACTTAAAGATTGACATTAAGGAGTACAAAACTCATTCTTTTACACATACATTTTTGCATACGTAGGTTGTGTCTTCAAGTATCTTTTTGTATCTTTTTGTATCTTTTTGTATCTTTTTGTATCTTTTTGTATCCTAATTCTGTTCTAGGAGTGCATCCAACTCAATTAGTGCTTTCTTGTGTAGTCTGTGTATGTAGTGATAACTCTTGTCTAACAGTGATGATATTTCATCCCATCCAAGATTGTCGAAGTATCTCTTCTTGATTATGAATATCTTCTTGTCATCGTCTAGTTGGTAAATCTTGTCTTTGATGTCGTGCTTTAAGTTGACCACCTCTACTTGTAGCTGTTCAATCTCTTTCTTGAGTTCGGTAATGTTACATACCATTTCGCCTAGTTTGTCTTTCTCGCCACTCGACTTGACATTGTCTTTGCCCAGTGGCTTGTTGACACTTGTGGCCATAGCTTGTAACTCCTCGAGGTCTTCTTTCTTGTTTTGAAGTATCCTCTCTTTTCTCTCAATCTCACTAAAGTAATCTCTTGCTTTCATTCCAACACTCCTATTTGTAGAATTCTTTTTTCACGTCAATGATTCTTCTGTCTTCTTTAAGTTCTTCTGCTGTCCACTCTGGCAGCTGCTTTTTGTCGCATATAAACTTCTGGCATATCTTTGGTCGTACGTCGTAGATCATACACTTATTGTTCGGCTTTGATGTATCCAGGAACGGACACGCATTCACTATCGCTACCGCCGGTATGACCACGTGCTTTTGTTCTTTGATGTGGTGCTTCTTGATGTAGTGGTGTATCTTGTTAATCTCTTGTTGTGTCATTGGTAGTGTGTTCGAGCAACACTCACCACATCCAGTGCACTTGCCATTGTCTGTTAAGCTAGTCACATCCATTGGCTTCACCTCCTGGGTTTTTGAACTCTTCGCTTAACTGTTTTTCATTTATGACTTTGCATTTTTCCTCAATCAAATCGCATATATCTATAACTCCGTCTTGATACCATGAGCCAAGACCCTTCACACCACTTATCACATCGAATCTATATATTTTGCCATCGTAACCCAGTACTTCAACATATCTAACTCCAACACTTAATACCATTGTTTTATATTTTGGGTTTGGTTTTCCGTTAGGCATAACAGGTCGTACGTATGGGTTTATTATTATGGCCCCTGCCTTAAAAGGTATTCTACTCATTTCCTACCTCCTTTCTTTTTCCTTTCGTGATTTCTTTGAATTTAACGTTCTTAATTACATTCGCTAATGAATTTGCATCGAATGTAAGTGTCGGTATGTTTAGTTCATCAATACATAAGTACAATGCTTCGTTGTATTGTTTCAACTTCTCAATTTCGTTTTGAGCTTCCCATCTGCCATAATCGTCGCAACGGTTGTTACACGACCTAACTCTGTTTTCTAGCATTGTTATGGCTTCTAGGTTTTCCTCTATCATTCTTCGAAGAAGTTGTTCTGCATTAGTCTTGCTCATCTTCGTCGTCATCGTTCCACCTCTTGTTCAAAAACCAACTTCCAAACTTGCCTGCTACACACGCAATAAGGAGTCCTATTCCTATCAGCGCTAATATGCCTACACCTATAAGCCATAAAACATCATCCAGTGTCCATACAAATATACTACTCATCATTTTCTTTCACCTCTCTTCTCTTGTAAGGCTCGGACTTTTTCCATCCAAGCACTACGTCTTTGTCTGATATTTCAGTCGACCACTTCTGCTCGTCGACATCAAACCATACCACTTGTTGCATTTCGACTGTGTTGTCGAGTAAGTATGTAACCAGGTACTCACCACTCTCGGTTGGTAGATCGTCTTGTACATCTGTCCAGTCTTCGTCAAAGTGAGTCTTCTTAATCATTCCAAGTATCTCTTTCAGTAGTCGAATTAGGTCGGCATTGTGTGGTTGGTCAAGCTGTACGATAATGTGTTCCACTTGCCATATCAAGAATTTTTTATCTTTGGAGTCTCTTAAACTTTTAATCGCAAGTTTCAATGAGTCCATAAGTTCGCAATCTTTATCGTCGCATTCTATAAAGCAGTCGCACAAATCGTATTTTCTTTCTTCCAAGACTCTTAAGGCTTGGTGTTTGCTAATATCCATCGCCCCTCCTAACTTGTCAATTCTTCTTCGTCTTCCTGGTGATCTATCTTCTTGATCATCATTTCGTCTTTTTCCATCGCAAAGCCAACTATCTTCGAACACACCTCAATAGCTGCTTTTTCTCTGTCGGTAAGAACGTCTTTTTCTAGTAAGCCATCTAGTGTTTCTTTAATCTCGGTGTGTTCGTCCATCTTGTCTTTGAGGTGTTGCTTCAGCACTCCGTATAGTTTCTCTGGCGGTGCGCCTTTGAAAACTGCTGCGCCCTCTTTTTCTGACAGCTTTTCCATTCTCTCGATTTCCTCTGGGCTCATAACCTCGTCTATGGCTATCTCTGTGAATTCACCGGTTAGGTTATCCACTAGTGCCATACCCATTTTCTTCGGTTTGTTATTTTCCATTTCTTTCCTCCAATCTTTACTTGAATATTAAACTTCTGTACTTTTCCACTGATTCACTCTTCCGATTTCAAACGATCTAGTCATCTGTTGTCCTTTCTGAACACTGTCTTTCTGCAGTCTAGCCATACTGGTGGATGGTTCTTACCTCTAACACATAGCCACACTTTACCGAAGAACAATGCTTTCAACCTTTGCGTGAACGATAACTTCCAACAGCTGATGAATTGATATCTGTCCATATACACGTATAAGTCTTTGCATTCATCATCGGTCATATCTTCTGGCTTTGTGAATGTGAGGTTTGCCTCTTTGAATTTAATCGGCACCATTACTGTGTTCTTCTTCATTGTCACCCTCCATCCTTAATCAATAAAATTATTCCAGCTATGAAGTAAACTATTATTAAGTAAAGTGGTATCAATACTAGCCACCAACTAATCGTTATAGTGTTTGTCAGTCTTAACGTTGCAAGAAGTATTTGTATTAAAACTAAAACAACTAATACTCCAAGTCCTATTTGTGTATCTTGGTCATACATCACAATTCACCATCCTTTCATCACTAATCGCTGTGCTCCTCACTGTCTTTGAGTATGGTATTGAGACAATCACTTCATCGGTCATTATGTCTCTTTCGTACATGATGTCTGTTGGTTCAATCTCTACATCGCACATCTTGTTCTCGTTGATATAGTGTGCTAACTCTGCAAAGAACGGATACTCGTCACTCATAACATAAGTCTCTGGGTATGGGTCTTTTGAGAGTTGGTCGTGAAAGTATCGTTCCTCTTTTCGCTCAAATAAACGTTTTGCAATCTCGTCACATTGTTTTCTTGACAGTCTGCAAATTTCAACTCTTTGTTCTACTTCCATCCGTGTACCTCTTTTCCATCCATCATTTTGTCGAGGGCTTTTCCTCGCAGTATGAAGTCGTTTCGCTTTTTGATACAAACTTCAATCATTTCTTCGGACGTGAATCGAATTGGATCAGTGTCGATTATCCAGTCGAGTTTTGTCTTGTCCAACGTTATCACTCCGACCTTTTCACCGTCTTTGATTATGTCGATGAAGACTGTTTCTCTGTTCAGCTTTCGTAGTTCGAGTATCGTGTGGACGACCATAAATATACAAATCGCTGCGACCATTCCCAATACCGTGTAACCTATAATGCTATAAATCATATATGCTTAACTGTCCTCTCTTGTAGTTTTGTCCTTTGTAGTTTGCGTTCAATGTCTGTAAGATAACCTCTAGTGTCTCACCGTCGTACTCGCCAGTTCGTATATCGTCTAGCACTGGTCCGTAGCTTTTAAGAAAATCTTTAGGCGATAGTTGGTGAGTGTTTTCCACGTCGATGAAAAACTTGCCTTTGTAGAATATCGTCAGCCTATTCTCTTTCTTCTCGCAAACATAATCATTCATTGCTTAACAACCTCTGTCCACAGTCTCGGCATCTGCTATACACCGTGTGGAGTCTCTTACCACAGTTAGGGCAATACATTTGCTCGATGGTTATGGTTTCGCCACCGGCTACTTCGATTTTATCTTTGACAATGTTAATCTTCGTTGGTTGTTCCTTGTCCATCTTGGCTCTCCTTTCTCTCATAAGGCTCGATTTTCTTCCACGCAATTACTTTTAGTTCTTCGTCCGAATATCGTCTATACATATCGTGATACCATCCATTGTCCCATTTTCGTATGTCTGGTTTGTTCTCTCCATTTGTAACAAGATAATAGCCTTTTTCTTTAGGCTC
>AUXO011005816.1_pt1 | contig 38081 bp, 36 predicted proteins | sample 768731 | NCBI WGS metagenome assembly AUXO01 (sample SAMN02715735, study PRJNA202380) | gut metagenome | biome: sheep rumen | host: Ovis aries | place: New Zealand: Palmerston North | reverse complement strand
ACGGCTGGGTTGGCTGGAAGTGATTTAAATGCATTAAATGCTATGTCGCCAATCTATATTTTATATCCAACGCTACCAAACGAGGCTGGCTTTACGGCTCAAAGGTCTATTATAGGTCAACAGATTTCACCGGCTTTATTCGCAAATGGAAATATGTCGGCAAATGCTTTACTTTATGGGGCGAATGCACAATTTTATCCAACACAAGGAGCTTATAGCAATAAGATTTCTTTATATTTAAAAAGAATTAAGGGTTTCAGCTTCGGTATAAGCTACTCGCCGACAACTGCGACTACTGGTTTTATTACAAGGGATTTAAATAAAGGCACGAGTTTATATGCAAATGTCAGCGGTGGAGAGGTGAAAAATTACGTCAGTGTTGGACTTGATTATCGCAAACAATTTGACGAATATGGTTTGGGTGTTGCAGTTTCTGCAACTTACGAACACGGCGACCCTACTTCAATACAATATTTTTATAGTGAAGATGGAAGATATGGAGCCGTCTCTGTAAGCGGTTCGCCGTATTATAAACGACATTCTTTAAATGCTTTCAATGTTGGTTTAAAAGTGGTTTATAAAAATTATTCTTTTGCATACTCTTATGGCTATTGGGGCAATAGTTTGTTGAATAAGTATGCTATTTTGGCAAATGGTAGCTATCAACTTGCAAATCAAGGAAATAATTCCTACTATCATACCGCTGGGATTGGTGCGAATTATGGACCAGTAAGAATTGGAGCGACTTATATGAGAAGTAGTTTTGCAGGTTATAAACTTGATGCTTGGTCTATTGGCACGGATTTCAAAATGTTAAGTTTGAAGTTTTTACGAGTTCAGCCATATTTTGAATATCTTGGGTATATTTTCCATACAAAAGATGTTTATTTGAAAGCAGGAGATACAAAAGCTTATAAAGCTTCTTCAAGCAAAGGTTATGTTTTAACTGCTGGTATTAGGGTGTTGTTTTAGTTTTTTATGGATGTTTTATATATTGGGAGCAACGAGATTTGCTTGACGAATAGCAGTTTTTCAAAAGTATATTATCACGTTGAAAAGCATAATATAAATTACGATAGATTGATGAAGTTGCTTTCAACTCGTAAAACAATGGTGTTTATCAACAGCTTTTTTGCTTTCACGGAGCATAAAGCTTTCACAAGAGGAATTACAAAAGGAGAGATACAAAGTAAGATAAATGAAAGATTTGCAAAAGATGATGTTATTTTTGCAACTTACAATAATTTATTTCCGTCAGGCAAGGGGAAAGAGCATAGCAACGATGTTGTTATGACGATAATTAAAGCACACGATTCGGAAGATCATATTCAAAAGTTTTTGCGTCGTTGTTTGGAAACGGATCTTGATTTGAGACATATTTATTCTTTTGATCAAATAGTCAACACAATAGGGCTTTCGTATTCGGTTTTAAATCATACAATAAATATAAATGTCGTGATGGTCAATGAAGATGCAATGATAATGGCATCAAATATTACGAAATTTATGCTTGGAAGATTTATCAAAAAAAAAGAAGGTGAAGATATAATGACAACGACGACAAAAATGCTTGCTACAACAATCAAGTATATTGGAACAACTTACTCATTTTTGAAGAATGAGATAAAGATTACAATAATGTCGCAAAAGCCTGTTGATATAGTTAAAATACAAAGCAGTGATAATATTTTTAACGATGTGCAAATTACGACAAAATTATTGAATATGCCGATATTGAAAATATCAAGTTCGGTTGGGGAGATTGCAAACGAGATGCAACTTTTAAAACTCGCAATTGGCAATGTTGGGAAAATTAGTAATTTAACAAACAACTTGCTTGAAGTGCAGATTAAAGCACATAGATTTATTGGTTTTTTCAAGGTTTTTACTTTTCTTTTTGCAGTTGTCTGCGTTTCTTATATTGGATTTAAAATTGCGACCGGAACAAAACTTACGAATGATGATAAAAAGATCTCGCAACAATATGATAAAATTGTTGAAGATATAGAAAAAAAGAGCGATGAGCTGGCAAAACACGATAAGGATGTTTATGTTATCGTTGCAAAAGAGTTGGCAAATAATATTGCAGATAATTCCCATATGGAGGACGTCAAAGGTCTTGCAGATGTTTTTAGAAAACATAGGGAATTTATTTTTGTTGAAGGTTATAGATTTAGTTGCTCTGATTGTGCATCAAAGAAGAGTAGAAAAAATGTTTTAAATGTTGATATCGCTCTTTATAATGTAAATTCTTCGGCAAGATTTGCAGTTATGAAGCTTGCGGAATTGGAAAAAGATGTCATGGAGTATTTAAAGAAAAATTATAATTCTGTTTCTATAACATTTAACGAATTAACCAAGAATAAAAGACGAGGAGCAGTCAAGGATGTAAGAGATACAATGATTATTGAATTCAAAAATGAGTAGTTGTTTTTGTTTTTATAATTAATTTTTAAAGTTTTATTTTTTTTAGTCTTCAAATTAACTTCAAAAGTTCTTTTTTTTGAAGTTTAAAATCACTTTCTATCCATATTTTATTGAGTTTTGTCAATTTTTCTCCAATTTCCTTTCCGGAAAAACCAAGATTTATTAGATCATCTGGTTTTATCGGCAGTGGTTTTTCCGTTGATTTAAAAGCTATAATTTTGTTTGCCTTTTCCGTATCAAGAAGCCATAAAATTTCTTTATAAAATGAGTTTTCATCTTTCATTAAGATGGTTTTTTGTTCTGTGTTTAGCTCGTTATTTGCAAATAAATTCCAGTTTTTGATTAAAAACTCTGTAAATTGCTTTTCTTTTTTTGTAAATTTTAAGTTTTCAAAAAAACTTTTAATCATCTCGGTATTGAAATTGAAGAAATAAAACAATTTTGTTATTTGGTAAAAGTTTAATTTTTTGTTGCTTTGTGTGTCAAATTTCTCTGGTTTTTGCTCGTTTGTTGCGTAGCTTTTGATTAAAAAAATGTTTTCAATCAAGTCAAATTCTTCAAATTTCAACAATCCAAAAAACCAATTATCATATTCCAATAATTTCCACAATTCGCTTTTTACTCGTTCACGAGATAAATTTAAAAGCCCATTTTTGTTGTGTTGAATTGCTATTTTTGTTTGTTCGTCGCAATACGTGTTATTGTATTTTGCTGAAAAACGAAAAAAGCGAATTATTCGCAAGTAGTCTTCTTTTATTCTTTTGTCTGGTTCGCCAATGAATTTGATGGTGTTATTTTCTAAATCTCCAATGCCATTATGAAAATCAAAAATCTCGCCGTTAGCGTTCATATAAAGAGCATTCATTGTAAAATCTCTACGTTTGCTGTCTTCTTCAAAATTTTCGCAAAACTCAACTTTCGCCTCTCGTCCAAAGCATAAAATATCGCTTCTTGTTGTTGTAATTTCATATTTTCGCTCGTCTATAATTACCACAATCGTCCCGTATTGTTTGTCTTTGTCTAAAATTGTTATGTTTGCGTTGGTTTTGTCTTTATATCCATTAAAAGCCTTTACGACTTGTTCAGGCTTTAAAATTGTGCTTATGTCAATATCTTCTGGATTTTTTTCACCTTTTAGAATATCACGAACACAACCGCCTACGAACATAGCGGAATTGCTTTTTTTTTCATTCAAGACGTGAATAGCGGTTTTATGTTGTTTTAAAAAGCCTTGAATATTTGCTTGATTTTTCATTATAGTGCTTGAATTTTTCACAAAAGTTCATCAATTCCTGACAATACAAGGTCGGCAAATTTGTCGCAATCAAGGTCGTGTATTTTATCTTTTTCTTCTCCGTCGCTGACGCCGTAGACTGGAACATTCAATTTTTTACAAACAGACATCAAAATTCCCGGATTTTTTACTATATCAAATTTTGTTGCAATAACACCAGTAATCCCTATTAAGTTATTATACATATCGGCTTGTTCAAGTGCATTGTAACCACAATTTGCGTCAATAACAAGAACGGTGTCGTGCGGAATATAGATTGATGTTTTTTTTAGTTTTTGCTTAATCTTCAAAAGCTCCGACATTAAATCAGAGTTGTTTTGTGTTCGTCCAGATGTATCAATCATTAAAATATCTTTACCTTCTTTTTTTGCTTTGCTGTAAGCATCTATTGCTATTTTCGACGGCAAGCTGTTGTTGTCGTATGAAAAAAATGTCGTTTCTGGATCATCTACCCAATCAGAAAGCTGTTTATTTGCACCGGCTCTATATGTATCGCATCCGGCTACTAAAATATCCCAGCCGTAAGATTGTAATAAATTTGCCATTTTGCCGATTGTTGTGGTTTTTCCAGAACCATTTACGCCACAAATGAGCATCACATAAGGCTTTTGCGGAACATCTATATCAAAGTTTTTAACGAATTTTTGCATTGAGAACGAAATGTCTTTTTTTAGAGAATTTATTATTTCGTCTTTTTTTAAATTCTTTTTTAAAACAGCACGAGAAAGATTATTCATCAATGTTTTTACAATATCCATATGGACGTTGTTTTTAATTAAGTATTCTTCAATTTTTTCTAAAAAAGCTATACTCTCTTTGTCCATTAAAAAATAATGCAAAACCCGTGTGAGTGCAATGGTTTGATTATTATAATCAAGATTTTAATTGTTGGTTGTTTTTTTGTGCATTTTTTATTTTCTGCTTTGCCGACACCTTTTTTACGAGGAGAAATTGATTTTAATTCGTTGGAAAAATTGTTTTCGCAACAAATTCAAGCAGGTGTTTACGGCGTTGTTTTATCTGGTTCTACTGGCGAAGGTCATAGTTTGACAAAAGAAGAATGGACGAAATTGATGCAATTTGGCGTGAAGTTTAAAGATAAAATCAAAATTGTCGCTGGTGTTGGATTTAATATCACAAAAAAAGCCGTTGAATATGCAAAACTTGCTGACGAACTTGGAGCTGATTACATACTTGCGACAACCCCTTATTATAACAAGCCTCAACAAAGAGGGATTTTTAATCATTTTTTTCAAATCAGTTCAGTTGTAAAAAAAACAAAAATCATTCTGTATAATGTCCCTGGTAGAACTGCAACAGATATGGCGGACGAGACAATTGTGAAGTTGGCAGGAAAGTGTAAAAACATTGTAGCATTGAAAGATGCGACTGGAAAACTTGAACGAGTTGGCAATGTTATGAATTTAATTAAAGATGTTAGAGATGATTTTGTTTTGCTTTCAGGTGAGGATGCTACACAAATTGGATTTAACGCAATGGGCGGGCGAGGCGTGATTTCTGTTGTCTCTAATGTTGCTCCTGAACTTTGTAAAAAAATCCAAACATTGTGCGAAAACAATGACTTTGCCGGTGCTTTGCAATATCAAAACCAACTTGTAGATTTGTCAAAAGCAATGTTCTGCGAAACAAACCCAGTGCCTGTGAAATATGCACTCTACAAAATGGGAATTTTCAAATCTCCCGAATGCCGATTACCATTGGTTGAATTGGAAAAAAAAAGCAAAGAGTTTATTGACAAATGCTTGAAGAATGTTGAAAGTATTTAAAACTTACTCCAAATTTGTATAAACATCCGTTATATCATCCAAATTTTCCAACGCATCAACAAGTTTTTGGTATTTTTCCAAAAATTCTTTATCATCAACGGCAATATACTCGTTTGCCTTCCAAAACCATTCCGCCGTTTGAGGTTCTTGCTTTAATTCTGCCGTTAGTTGTTTTACTACATCAAGCATTGTGTTTGTCTCCGTCTCTATAACGTAAATTGAATTTTCGTTGTCATTGTTATCATTTTCGTCAATTTTATCAGTATAAACGTCATTAGCACCGGCATTTACGGCGATGTCAAAAATCTTGCTTTCTTCACATATTTTCGCATCATATACAATACGACCAATATGGGAATACATAAACTCTACTCCTCCACTTGGAGCAAGTTGTGCATCAAATTTATTTAGAATTCCACGAACATCGCTTGCTGTTCTGTTTTTATTGTCGGTAAGCCCTTCGATTATCAAAGAAATTCCCTTATCAAAAAAAGCATTATATCGCACTTCTTCGTAGTTAGCAGTGTCTTTATTTGCTTTGGAAATTGCACCTTCTATTTTATCCTTTGGCATATTCAGCGTCCTTGCTTTTGCGATTAGGATTTTTAGTTTTGGGTTGAACTCTGGGTTTGTAATTCCATTTTGAACTGCAACAGATATATCACGAGCAATTTTGGTGAAGAGTTTTGCCTTTTTTGCATCATTTGCTCCTTTTTTAAACATTATATTATGTGCGTGCGAATGTCCGGCCATAACGAAATAATAATAACTTGAAAATAAAACCCTCTTAATTCATTGAGGAACGAGTTGAGATAAAATTCAAGTATGTTTTTTTTAAAATCTCGCAACAATGTTGGAACAAACAGAAGGGGAGATTTATTATTTGATTTTTCTTTACTTAAATCAGTCCCGAAGAATGTTTTTTTCTTCATTTTGTTATTACATTTTGCAAGCTTAGCTTGTCTTTATTCTTCTGCAAATGGAAGTTTTTTTCCTTGGGCAATTAAGCAATTTATTTACTTTTTAGTTATGTTTCCGCTTTTCGTCGCCATTATATGCGTAAATACGGAATTTTTAATGAATAAAGCTTTTTTGTTTTTTGTTTTAAGTTTTTTGCTCGTTTTATTAACTGCATTTGTCGGCAGGAGAACAATGGGAGCAAGTCGTTGGTTGGATTTCGGAGCTGTAAAACTTCAACCATCGGAAATTTTGAAAATTGCTTTTGTCCTGTTTTTAGCGAGTTTTTTTGCAAAAATAAAGGCCATTGATATAAAGAAAGCATTTACAACTTTGAAAATATTGTTTATTTTTGGAATAGCAATTTTACCGGTTGTAATACAGCCGGATCTTGCTACATCTGCTATAATCTTGGCCATTGGTTTGGTTATGTTTTTTGTCGCTGGATTATCAAAAGGTAAGATTATTATTGCAACAATTGTTTTTTTAATTCTTTCTCCAATCTTGTGGTTTAAATTTTTAAAAGAATATCAAAAACTGCGAATAATAAACTTTTTATTTCCTGAAAACGATCCTCTTGGGAGTGGCTATAATGTTATTCAATCAAAAATAGCTATTGGTTCCGGTGGTTTGTTTGGCAAAGGATTTTTAGCTGGAACACAAGGGAAATTGAGATTTTTACCAGAACATCATACAGATTTTATTTTTACAATAGTTGGCGAAGAGTTTGGTTTTATTGGATGTATAGCAATAATTGCAGTTTATGCTTTTTTTGTTTTTTATTGTATCAATGTGGTTTATAAAACGAAATCAGTTTTTGAAAAAATGATCTGCATCGGATGCTCTTCGTTAATATTTTTTCATACTTTTATAAATATAGGTATGACTATTGGTATTTTGCCGGTCGCTGGAATTCCTCTAATTATGTTGTCTTACGGCGGTTCAGGGCTTTTGCTTTTTATGTTTTGTGTTGCTTTAATTATACATGTTGATGTTCATAATCGTTAGTTTATGTTAGTTTATCCGAAAATTGATCCTGTAATTTTTCATATTTATGGGAATTTGGCTATAAGGTGGTATTCCCTTGCTTACATTTTTGGCTTTATTTTGTCATATGTTTTTTTACGAAAACAGAATAGAGTTTTAGGCGTTGTAAAAGACGAACTTTGTGAGAAGTTTATAACTTATATTGTCGTTGGCGTAATTCTTGGAGCGAGAGTATTTTATTGTTTTTTTTATAATTTTAGCGAGACAATTAGAAATCCGCTGATAATCTTAAAAACTTGGGAAGGTGGAATGTCTTTTCACGGCGGAGTTATAGGCATTTTTATAGGTTGTTTGATTTTTACTTGGAAGTATAAAGTCAATGCTTTCAAAATTGTTGATTTGTGCGTTGTTGTCGTGCCAATAGCATTGTTTTTTGGTAGAATTGCAAATTTCATCAATGGCGAATTGTATGGAAATATAACTTATACTTCTCCGTTTAGAATGATTTTTCCTGCCGACATCGCACAACAACCGCGACACCCGAGCCAGTTATATGAAGCGTTCGCAGAGGGAATTTGCTTGTTTGCGATTATGTTTTTGATTTTCAAAAAGACAAAAGCAATCAACAAAACTGGAATTTTGTGTTGTTGTTTTGCGATGTTTTATTCTATTGCGAGGTTTATTTGTGAGTTTTTCCGCAGACCAGATATGGACTTATTTTTTGGGCTTACGGCAGGGCAGTTTTTGTCTTTGATTATGGCAACATCATCCGCGATTAGCCTTATATTTTTGTGGAGAAGAAATGTAAAAAATGTAAAAGATGGCAAAAAAAGTAGCAAACAAGGAGTTTGAAAAGCAAATACTGGATAACTTAAAAACATTGATTGCAGGAAGTCAAAAAGTTGCTGTTGCTTTGTCCGGCGGGAGCGATAGTTTGGCTCTTATGATTGCATTGCATAATCTTGGTTTTGAAGTTTTGGCAATTTTAATAAATCATAATCTACGAAAAGAGGCAAAAGACGAGATTAAAATTACTATTGCGACATTGAAAAAATTTGGAATAAAATACGTTGTAAAAGAATGGGACGGCAAAGTTCAAAAAAATCTTGAAGCAGAAGCGAGGAAAAATAGGTATTCTCTGTTGCTGGAAGTGTGCAAGGAGAGTAGGGTAAAAACATTGTGCATAGGGCATCACATTGACGATCAAGTTGAGACTTTTTTGCTAAATCTTGCTCGTGGTAGCGGTCTTGACGGGCTTTGTGCGATGCCGAAAACGATGGATATTGATGGCGTTAAAATTGTGCGACCAATGTTGAATTTAACTAAACAAAATTGCCGAGATTATTTAACTGAACTTGGCGTAAATTGGTGCGAGGATGGAAGTAATAAAGACACGAAATATAGGAGAAATAATATAAGAAATATGCTTGAAAACATTGAAGACGCAGAACTTCTGACGCAGAGAATTGCAAAAACAACAGAGATTTTACAGGAAGCACGCGAGACACTTGATTGGATTTTGGAAAATGAGTTTTTGAAGTTTAAAAAAATCAATAGTAAAAGCAAAACGGGGTATTTTATTGATATTAATGCATTTTTGAAATATCCAAAGTATATTCAAAGGAGTTTGATAAGCAAAATTGCCGTTGAACTTTTTGAGAGAGAATATAAATTTCGTTTTTATCAAATTGATTTGTTGCTTGATTTGATTGCCAAAAAAGAGAGTTTTAAGCGAAGTCTTGGGTGTGGCTTTGTTGAATTGAAAAAAGGTATAATTTCAATTTTTGTTGAAAATAAAAAATAAACGAATGCAATTTGTCGCCGGATATTTAGCTCAGCTGGTTAGAGTACTTGCATCACACGCAAGGGGTCACAGGTTCGAATCCTGTAATATCCACCATTTATTTTGACAAGTCATTTTTTATTTTGAAATTTCCCCCTTTTTCAAAAGTTCAAAAACTTTTTTATAAACTTCTTTTTTCATTTCAAAAACGTTTTCAACGAGAAAATCAGGAGTTTTCCAGCCAAAATGCCTAAACTCTTGCGGTTCGTCGGTTGGTTTTAGGTTTATATCGCCGTCATTGCCAAGAAATTCAAAAACAATCCAATGTTGCTCTTGCCCCTTGTAAAATTTGCCATTATATCCGACTATTTTGTTTCTCTTCTTCATTAATTCTATCGCTTCTGGCGTGAAATCGTATTTTATCGTTTCTGGCAGGATTTTTATTAGTTTTACTTTTTCTTTTTTAATTCCAGTTTCTTCGTAAAGTTCTCTATATCCTGCCGTCAAGATGTCTTCTCCTTCGTCAATTCCGCCTTGGGGCATTTGCCAACCCGTTGGTGAATTTTCCGGAACATCAATTCTAAAACCGGCAAAAATTAGCCCATTTTTCAATAAGACAATTCCAACGTTTTGGCGGTATTCTTCAAAATTTCCTTCGTGTCCCATAACTATTTTTGCTTTCTCACAAACAAAATCTTTTCGCCATCGCTTGATAAAGTTATGTTGTCTCCTTCTTGGATGTTGCCACGCAATATATGTTGTGCTATTGTGTCTTCAATGTTCTTTTGGATTACGCGTTTCAGCGGACGAGCACCATAAGTTGGGTCGTAGCCTTTATCTGCAAGGAACTTTTTGGCTTTTTCGTCAAGCGTTAGTTCAATGTTTCTTTCTTTCAGTCTGCGATTTAGCCAATTCAGTTGAATATCAATAATTTTATCAATATGTTCCTTTTGCAGGCGGTTGAAACAAACAATTTCGTCAATACGATTTATAAACTCTGGACGGAAGAATGCAGAAATCTCTTTCATTATGTTCTCTTCCAGCTCGCTTTGTTTGATATTTGGACGCTCATTTATTATTTGAGTTCCCAAATTGGACGTCATTATTATAATCGTATTTGTGAAGTTGATTGTTTTTCCGTGGCTATCCGTAAGTCGCCCATCGTCAAGGACTTGTAATAGCAAGTTGAAAATATCCGGATGTGCTTTTTCCACTTCGTCAAGCAATACTACTTGATAAGGACGTCTGCGGACTGCTTCTGTTAGTTTTCCACCTTCTTCATAGCCAACATATCCCGGAGGAGAGCCAATGAGTTTTGTTGTGTCGTTTTTCTCCATAAACTCCGACATATCAAGGCGGGTCATTGCTTTTTCGTCATCAAACATAAAGCGAGCAAGCGATTTGGCTAATTCTGTTTTTCCAACGCCAGTAGAACCTACGAACAAAAACGAGCCAATAGGGCGGTTGTCGCTTGAAAGTCCAACTCGCGAACGGCGAATGGCGTTTGAAATTGCACTAATTGCTTGCTCCTGTCCTACTACGCTTTTCGCAAGTTCTGTTTCTATATTCAAAAGTTTTTGCTTTTCGCTTGCCATCATTTTATCCACTGGAATGCCTGTCATCCTGGAAACAACATAAGCAACATCATCGCTATGGACGGTTTCTTTTATAAGAGATAGCCCGTTCGTCTTCATCTCTTCCGTTAGTGCTTCAAGTTCTTTTTTTGCATTAGGTATTGTTTCATATTGTAATTTACTGGCTGTTGCTAAATCTCCTTTTTGTTTTGCTTGTTCTGCCTGAAATTCATAATCTGCTATTTTCTCTTTCAGTTCTTTTACTTTTCCAACTTTCAATTTTTCTGCCTGCCATTTTGTAGTTAAATCCATCAACTTTTTGCCTAATGTATCCAGTTCCTTTTTTGTCTCTTCTAATTTTTTTTTGCTTTCTTCGTCTTCTTCGCGTTTTAATGCTTCTTCTGCGATTTTTAATTGCCAAATTTTACGCTCTAAATCATCTATTTCTTCTGGTTTGCTGTTGATTTGCATTCTTACGCGACTTGCTGTTTCATCAAGTAAATCTATGGCTTTATCTGGCAAAAATCTGTCATTTATGTATTTTTGAGATAAATGCACGGCTGACAATATTGCTCCATCGCTGATTTGAACTCCGTGATGTGTCTCGTATTTTGAACGGATACCACGAAGTATTGCAATGCTATCTTCTTCGTTTGGTTCTTCTACCATTACAGGTTGAAAACGCCTTGCGAGTGCTGGGTCTTTTTCAATATATTTTCTATATTCATCAATCGTTGTAGCACCTATGCAATGCAATAATCCACGAGACAAAGCAGGTTTTAGCAGATTTGAAGCATCCATTGCTCCGCCAGTCGCACCTGCACCGACAAGTGTATGAATTTCGTCAATAAACATTATTATTTCTCCGTCGCTTTTTTCAACTTCGTTTATAACTGCTTTTAATCTTTCTTCAAATTCTCCGCGAAATTTTGCCCCCGCAATCAACGCTCCCATATCCAGTTCCAGTATTTTTTTACCTTTCAAATTTTCCGGAACATCGTTTGTAAAAATCCGTAATGCCAAGCCTTCAACGATGGCAGTTTTGCCAACGCCTGCGTCTCCAATGAGGACTGGATTATTTTTTGAACGGCGAGACAAAATTTGAATAGCGCGTCTTATTTCCTCGTCTCTTCCAATTATTGGGTCAATCTTTCCTTCACTTGCCATTTTCGTGAGGTCTCTTCCGTATTTTTGACAAGCGTAAAACAAATCTTCTGCATTGGCACTATTTGCCTGACGCCCGCCACGAAGTTGCAAGATTGCCTGATTTAATCCCCTTGGCGTAAGTCCTGCTTCTTTCAAAATTTTTGAAGTGGGTGTATGCTCCATTTGCAACATTGCCTCGTAAATGCACTCAATGGTTGTATATTCATCATTATACTTTTTTGCATTTTTTTCGGCCTTGCCAAGCATTTCAGCGAAATCACGAGAGTAGTATATTTGTCCCGCCCCACTGCCTTCAACTATTGGTTTTTTACGTAATTCTTCCGTCAATCTTGAACGCAAAAGCATTTCATTGACTTTGCATATTTTATTGATGTCTGCAACTATTGAAGCGTCTTCGCTTTCAAGCAGAACTTTTAGCAAATGCTCCAACGAAATTTGTTGATGGTGCTGTTCGGCACAAACTTTTTCTGCTTCACTTATTACATTTCTTGCTTTTTCGGTAAATTTTTCAAGATCCATAATTCTTATTAACTTTTAACACAAAGAGAAGTAATTCAAAATATGATTTTTCAAGATTTGAATTTTTGCTTCAAAATTTAGCTCTCAAAATCTTCTCTGTGTTTTTCTCCAAGTGGATGGTATTTCTCGAGGACTTCTCGTCGTTCATTTGTATTGATTTTTGCATAAATGGCGGTCGTGTCTATGCTTGAATGCCCTAAGAGTTCCTGAATTTCACGGATATCAAGTCCTTTTTGAAGCAAATGAGTAGCAAAAGAATGACGCATCACGTGAGGCGAGACCTTATCTGGGTTTATACCGCAAGCAATCGCGGTTTGTTTTATAACGTTTTCAATAGTCCGTCTATCAATGTGTTGTTGTTTTCCATAAGAAGAAAACAGATATTTTTGTCCTTCTTTTTTTGTCGTTTTGATATAATCGTTCAATATTGGCAGAACACTCGCTCGCAACGGAACAATTCTCTCTTTTTGTCCTTTACCTTTTATGGTTAAAAATCTATACTCATCAGTAAAATTTTTGTCATTAAAAATAACTGATTTGATTGGTAAATTGCAAAGCTCGCTAACTCGCATTCCAGTTGAATAAAGCATTTCTAAAATTAAGCGATTTCTTATTTCCCTGCTGTTGCCGTTCAAGCTGTTTGTTTCAAGAAGTATGGAAATTTCCTCTTGTGTCAAAAATTTTGGAATTCTCACTTCCTTCTTTTGTCGTCTCATTGAGAGCATCGGGTTTTCCGTGATGATTTCTCGCTTTATCAGGAATTTAAAAAATTGGTTTAGTGCGGAATATCTTCGTTGAAGTGTGGCTTTACTAAGTTGTTTTTTATCAAGCAATTCGTAATAAGATAATACAATTTTTTTATTTATATCTTCAATTTTTTGAGTTTTCTTTTTTTTTGCGAAATCGTTAAATTCTTGCAAGTCTGCGTTATAGCTCTCAATTGTGTTTTTTGAAAGCCCTTTTTCAAGAATCAAGTAATCAAGAAATGTGGTTATTGATTTTGCTAAATCAAACACATGACGACTTATATTACCAATAATAATTGGCAATATTTGTTTTTTTCTTTTTTTTTGATAAAGTTAAACATTTTTTTATGGAGGATAATAAAAATGAGATTTTAGATGAAAAAAAGGATGAGATGTCTGAAGAAGAGAAAGAAGAAGCAGAAAAGAAAGAAGAAAAACAGACGGAAAATAAGGAAGGAAATGATGCAAAAAAGAAGAAGAAAAAAAAACACAAAATGGCTTTTAATCCCATATCGAATGCAATAAAATTACTTAACGACATCAGGAAAGAAAAGGAAAAAGGTAATTCACAAAATCTAAACAAGATTGCTGATGGAATAATTGAATATATGCGTAGACAAGTGGAAGGCAATGTCTCGAACGAGATTATCGAAGCATATAAGCAAAAAAACTCCGGTAAATGGCATAACACGGAAAATTTTGAGTCGCTTCTTGTGGAAAGGATGAAAAACAAGTTTAATTTTGAAGATAACAAAGAAATTTTTGGAGAAGTTTCTCTTTGTCTATACGAAAAAGCAAAGTCTATAGCAGAAGAATTCAATAAAGAGTGTAAAAACTTATATGAGGCTTCTGAAAAAATTGGTGAAATATCCGAAATAATAAAACAAAAGGATTATGAAAATTTTAGAAAAGGAATACTCACAGATGTTTTGACGGATATTATTTTGTTAACGGAACAACAGGAAGTGGTTATGCTAAATAGAAAACTAGCTGTGTTAAGAGCAAAACGATCTAAGCAGACTTTATCCGGACAAGAAAGATTTTCTGTTGGTGACATTATTTCTTTTCCCTGCGAGGAAAAAAGAGGATTGAAAAAAATTGGCATAGTTGTTAATGTGGATTTAAACGAAGGAAGAAATGATGTGCTTTGTTTGAACTCTGAACCAGCAAAGAATGGCAAATTGCGTCTTAATTTAGCTATGGATAACCAAGAATTATTATTGAGTGAAATTAAAGATAAAGATGGTAAAGTTTTATTTAAAAGTGCATTTGATAATGACAAAAAAATTAGTTACCTTAGTCGCGATACTTACAGAAATTCTAATGACGAAGTAGAAAAAGCTGAATTCTTGGCTTATTTGCCAACATCATATGCTAAAAATATTATAGCAGAACTTAAATCAAAGAAAGATAGTTATGATAAAGAACCATATGATGGATATTGGCAAATTACATACGATAAAGTTATTCAAAACTTGGATGATTTAACTCGTGGACTTGGACCTTGTAAATAGCAACTATTGTTTTTTACCTTGCTTTTTGTTTTTCTTGTTTGATAAATGCTTGCTATTTCGTGCCAGAAAGTAAAGACGATGTTGTAAAAATTGATGCAATAGTTTTGGACGTTTTGCCAAATGGAATTTGCAAGGTAAAACTTGAAAACGAACAAGGAACAATAATTACGGCATATTTGAAAGGAATGTTTAAGGAAAAGAAAATCAAAGTTTACAAAGGCGACAAAGTTGGCGTTGAGATCTCCATTTACGACACAAATTGCGAAAAAGGCAGGATTTATATGAAATACAGAAATGAAGCTTATGGCAATAGAAATCCAAATATGAAAAAGAGTTTCAGTTCAAGAAAAATTAGAGACAGAAGACACTAATTTTGATTTTGTCTTTGTTGTTGTTTTTATTTGTATTTTTGTTTTTTATTTTTTCTCTTTTATGTCCTTAAAATGTGGAATTGTTGGTTTGCCAAATGTTGGAAAATCAACTCTATTCAATGCAATTACTAACACGGCAAAGGCACAAGCAGAGAACTACCCTTTTTGCACTATTGAACCAAATGTTGGAAAAATTGAAGTTCCGGACGAGCGACTTGAAAAACTTGGAAAGTTAGTAAATACTCAAAAGTTGATTTATAATCAGTTGGAAATTGTTGATATTGCTGGACTTGTTGCCGGTGCGAGCAAGGGCGAGGGGCTTGGAAACCAATTTTTGGCAAATATCCGTGAATGCGATGTTATAATTCACGTTTTGCGTTGTTTTGACGATGAAAATATAGTGAGCGTTGGCGGAGATGTAAACCCAGTGAGAGATTTGCAAATCATTGAAACTGAACTGCAACTTGCGGATTTGGCTACTTTGGAAAAAATAATTACGAATAGCGAGAAAAAAGCAAAATCACGAAATGAGGAAGCGATTTTGCAGTTTGAAGTAGCGACAAAACTAAAAGCATTTGTTGAAAACGGCGGAATGGCTATTGACTGCAAAATTGATGATGGAAAAGAGCAAAAAGTTGCAAAACAATTCTGTCTTTTGACAGCAAAAAAAGCAATTTATGTAGCAAATGTAAAAGAAGACGGCTTAAACGGCAATGATTATACAAATAAGTTGAGTGAATTTTTAACCACTCGCACGACAAAAAATAATAGTTCTCCAATCATCATTTGTGCTTCGGTAGAGGCAGAAATTTCGTCTTTTTCAAAAACGGAAAAATTAGAATATCTTGAAAGCATTGGGTGCAAACAATCAGGATTGGACAAAATTGTTCGAGCGGGATATTCTGCACTTGGATTGATAACTTTTTTCACGGTTGGGCCAAAAGAAACTCGTGCTTGGCAGGTAAAAGACGGCTCAAAAGCACCGGAAGCAGCAGGAGAAATTCATACGGATTTTCAAAAAGGATTTATCAAAGCAGAGACTATTGCCTACGATGATTTTATTGCTTTTGGCAGTGAGGAAGCTGTAAAAGAAGCGGGAAAATTAAGAACAGAAGGAAAAGATTATCTTGTGAAAGATGGTGATATTTTTAATTTTAAATTCAATGTTTGAATGTTTTTAATTGCATATTCGTTCTCCTGTTGATTAAATTAAATTTCCAATTCCGATGAATGATTTTGTATTGAAGCATTGTTTATAGTTTTGTGTTGCCCGTCGTCTTCGCCTATTTCCGTGATATTTAATTTTTGTTTGTTTGTTTTTTCATTTTCTTCAAGCTGTTCTGATTGTTTCTTTAATTTTGGTATTTCTGTGTTTTTTATTTTATTGTAAGTTTCTTTATCGCCTTTTTGTAGTGCTTCGTCCGCGTTTTTTTCAAGTGTGTTTATTTTATTCTTGATATATTCTTTGTCTTTCTTGCTGTCATTTGCTTTATCTTGTATTTCCTGCTTTTTCTTTTTCATCAGTTTTTTTGTATTTGGTTTTTTTTCGTTTTGAATTTCATCTTTTTTATTTTCTTTTTTTGTCTTTTTTTGCTTTGTTTCGTTATTTTCACCTAAATCTTGCATTTGATAATTTCCACTTTTAATTTTTTCATCATCCATTTGTAAATTATGTTCGTAGTCTTCAATTACATCTTCATTGCCATTTTCTTTTAAATCTTGTAATGCTTTTTTGTAGTTAGCTTTGATAGAGTTTGCCTTTCTTTCGAAATCTTGAAATTGTTTATGGATTTCATTTATTTGCCCCTCTAATTTCTCACGTTCTTTATATAGCTTTTCAATTTTCTCGTCTCCTTTTTCTTTTCTTTTTTTGTCTTCTTTGGCCATTCTTTCCATTTTATCTTTGAATTCATTGTTCTCTTTCTCTAATACATCGTTTAGTTGTTTCATTAAATTTTCTTCTCTTTCTCTTGTTTTATGCATATATCTTTCCGCGGCTATCATCATTCGTTTTAAATATTTCGCATCTACAAATGGATTTATTGCACCTTGACCTCTTTCTTTTGCATTTTCCTCCAGACGTGCAAAATCGTTCATTTCATCGTTCATTCTGGTAAATTTGTCATTTTCTGTGTCCATCATTGTTTGCAGGTTGGCTTGCATTGTTTGCAGGAGAACTTGTTCGTCTGTTAGTTTTTTTTGAACCGAAAGTTGCTCTAATTCTCTAAAAAATTTTTCAGATCTACTTACTTCAGAGTTTTTCTTTTCTCCTTCAATTGTTTCGTTTTTTTTATTGTATTCGTCTGTGACATTTTGGCTTTCTTCATTAGTTTTTTTTATTTCTTTATTCAAATCGTCTATTTTTTCTGTTTTTTTTTCTTTCAACTCTTCTTTTAAATCGTCATAAGCGTCTTTCCCAAGTGTTTTTATGCCGAGGTTCTTGCGTTCTTTTTCTTGTTTTTTTTCTTCGTCTTCAATTTCTTTTTCAGCTTCCGCTTCAAAATCTTCTTCCATCGTTGTTTCGTTTTCTTCGTCTTCAATGTCTTTTTCTTTTGTTTTGTTTTTTTTTTCTTTTTTTGCTTTGTTATCGTCTTCAAGACTTATCACGAAATGGCAAAGAATTTTACTTTTTTTTTATTTATTTTCAATAAAATCAGGTACTAAATCAAATCAACATCAAGGTAAAAATGTCCGCACCAGATGCCATTTAATAAGTCCTCTTTTATTTCGTAATTGTTATTATAGGCATTATAAATATTGATATTTTTGTAACTCTCGTTTTGTTTTGTTTGTTCAATTTTTGTTGCAATATTTTCGTCAATTTCGTTCATTATTTTTATAATTTCTTGATTATCTTTCCAGTTTGTAGCAATGAACAAATCAATTGTAAATGTCTTAATATTGCAGGAATTTTGATTTTTATTTAATGATATTCCGGCGATTTTAATATATGGCATTTTTCTTTTGGCAGGAATTGAGGAAAAGGCATTTATGCCGTTCGTTTTTAAAAAATCTATCTCTTCAATGCTTTCAATTATAAGTTGTTGAAGTTTTAAAGTTTTACAAGTAGTCATATTATAAAATTTCTTTAACATTAAAAACAAGTACTTGATTGGCTTCGTTTGGGCTATAAAACCCCGTAATTAAAAATTCTCTGTCGCCGAAAGTTATTTTTTTACATTCCTTATAATTTTGTGAAAATCTAACCTCAACTATGTGCGTGTTTTTAGTTTCTTCTTTCATTTTAGAAAAATCTAACACGCTATTTAAAGGTATGATTTTTCCCCAAATTTCTGCAATTTTTTCAAATTCGTTTGCAATTCCACCAAATTCGTTTTTGCTTTGATTTTCTTTTAATAAAGTAATTCTGTGATTAAAATTAAAATTATTATTTGTCATATAAAACTACATCGAAACCTATACAACTACAATTTTATTCTTCTATATTTTGCATATATCTCTTGCGAAGCTTGTGGGACTGAAAAATTTCCGTCCTTATTTTGATAGATTGTTGCAATATGATAAAGCATCGCTTGTTTGATGTTTGCGTTTACTTCATCGGCTTCAATTCCTGCTTCAAATGTTATTGAAATATCGCCGGAAAAGCTGTTTTTAAAAAACAAAATACCATTATTTAAATAAAAATTGTTGTCTGCTATCTCTTCGTTATTGATGACTATTTTTTTTATATTTTTAAAGCCATTTTTTTCTTCCACTTTATCAATATTTTTTTGTGAAAAAAATGATAATTTTAATGTTTTTTTGCCGAAGATTTTATCAGTAGATTTTTCTGCATATTCACAAGCAACATTGATTGCATTTTTTAAAAACTCATCATCAAGGTCGTGGTCTATTCTTAAATAGTTTTTTACATAATTCAGCTTTAATAAATCCGTAGGTTCAAACTCAACAATGGAAATATTTTTTTTACTAAAATCATCAATCATATTTTTTTTGTTTTTGTGTGGTATATTATTTTTATCACGGAAGTCATTGTGTGGTTTTTGGAGTTTTGCAAAAAAATATTGCAGGATTTGCAAAACTTTTTTTTTTGTCTTCCGAGTATTAAAATTGCTCTTTTATTTTTTATGAGTATTGACGGCTTTTGATTATGTTTAATTTCAAAAATAACCTCCTTAAAAAACAGAATACAAATTTTATAAAAACGGATGCAGTAAATTCATCTTATTATGGTGATTACATTGATTATTACAAAAGAGAATGCGATGATGCGATTGGTGAAATCAATCTGTGGCGAGCAGTTTTGTTGCAAGCATTGATTGATTTGAAAACTAAAACAAAAAAAAAGAGATTTCAACCAATAAAAAAAGAAGCATATGATTGGTTTTCAAAAAAAGAAAATCAAGAGGAAGTAAAAGTAATTTGTGATTGTGCTGGAATTAGTTATGCAAAAGTGCAAAAGGTGGCAAACGAAATAATTAAAAAAGATCATCTTGATGAAATTTATAGATAATTTAAATTGATTTTTATACTTACAATATTTGAAGGAGCTGGTTTTTTTTGCGAAAAAGAGGCTTTCTAACACTTTGTTTTACGTTTTTTCATTTAGCTCTTTCAGGCTCTTTTTCTTTTGCCGATAGTCTTTCAAATACAATGCAACCGCTTGTTGAAGAAGTTGGAGAAATCATAAAAGAGAAATATATTGTTGATAATGTTGACGAAGTACATCTTTCCAGCGGTGCGGTTGATGGAATGTTGAGGAGTTTAGATCCTTATTCTTCTTATTTTGACGAGGAGGATTATAAAAGTTTTCAAAATAATACAGACGGCAAGTTTTATGGTATAGGTATTGAAATGGTCGGCGATGTCAATAGCGATTGTCCAGTTATAACAAATGTTTTTGATAATTCGCCGGCAAAAGAAGCAGGGCTTTTAATCGGTGATGTTATAACGCATATAAATGATATTGCAGTAAATGGCAAGAGGCAAACCGCGGTTGCAAAAATGATAAAAGGAGAAAGAGGGACACAAGTCAAGTTAACACTATATCGTTTGCAGACTGGCGAGACTTTTTCAAGATTTATCCGTAGAAATGAGGTAAAAATTCCAAGTGTTATTAGTAAGATTTATAGGGATAAAATTGCAATTGTGGAGATAAAACTATTTAATCAACAGACGTATAATAATTTTGTAAATCAAATAAATGAAATAAGGAAACAATATGAAATTACTGGTTTGATTTTAGATTTACGAAACAATCCGGGTGGGCTTTTGGAAAGTGCTGTTGACATTGCTAATTTATTTCTTTCCGATGGGCAACTTATTACCTCTGTCAGAGGTAGAAATAATGTCAAAACTTTTGATTATATCGCACGAAATAAGTCAAATGTATTGGATGATGTTAAAGTTGCGATTTTAATAAATAAAGGATCGGCTTCGGCAAGTGAGGTATTGGCAGGTTGTTTGCAGGACTATGGAATTGCTACATTAATAGGGGAAAGGACGTTTGGCAAGGCGTTGGTTCAGGAAGTATTTCAATTAAAAAAATCAGCAGGTGCCGTGAAATTAACAACTGGACAATATCACACTCCAAAGGATAAGCAAATAAATGGTGTTGGTATTGAGCCGGATATTAAAGTTAATGAAAGGAGAACGAAAAAATTTGATGCTATTTTGCAAGCAGGTTTGACTTTCTTGAATAAGAAAAATTAGGTTATTATTTCAATATTTTCTCAATATCCTCGTATTTATTTGTTATTTTGGTGAAATCTTGAAATCTATTTCTGAACCAAGTAAGTTGTCGTTTTGCGTAATTTCTTGTTGCTTGTTTTGCTTTTTCAATGGCTGTTTCCAGTGAAATTGCACCATTAAAGTAATCAAAAAACTCGTGCAAACCTATAACTTTTTTTATTGTTTTTGTATCAACGTTTCTTTTTTTACACTCATCAAAAATTGCTTTTGCTTCATCAATGGCGGATAATAAAACCATCTCATCAAAACGATTGTTTATTCTTTTATAAAGCTTTTCTCTGTTCAAGTCAACGAGCAATTTTTTTATTTCATAGTTTTTCAGAATGGTTTTTTTTTTACTTTTTTGCCAAAATTCTACAATACTTTTACCAGTTGCTTTTTTAACTTCAATTCCTCTAATAAGTCTTTGAGGGTTGTTTTTATCTACTATTTTTGCGTATTCTTCATCAATGTTTTCAAGCATTTTAAAAAGTTGGGCTGTTGTTTTGTTTTTGCATTCTCCAAATATACTTTTTTTTATCTTCGCATCAATCTGAGGTATCTCATCTATACCATTTAAAATTGCCTCAATATACATCATTGACCCGCCAACTATGATTGGAACTTTCTCATTGCAGGAATTTATAGCATTCTGTAAATCATCTAAATATTTGCCGACTGAATAATTTAAATTTATGTCAAAAATATCTGCAAAACCATAAAGTAAATGTTGTATTTTTCGCGTATCTTCTTCATTTGGCTGTGCTGATAAAATTGGTGTTTGTTTGTATATTTGCATCGCATCGGCATTTATGATTATTCCATCAATTTTTTCCGCAATTTGTAAAGCCAACTTACTTTTTCCGCTACCAGTTGCCCCGGTTATAATTATTGCAGTTTGTTTTTGACGTTGTTGCAGAGAACTTTACGAGCAGTTGAAAAATAATTTTTATAACTTTCAATATTATCGTGAGTGTTTGCTTCAATGTTTTACTTGCTGGTTTTTTTGGTGCTATTTTTGGCAGTTTTTCAACTTTTGTCGGCTATCGTCTTTTTAATGAAAAACAAAAGCTTACAGGTTCAAGAAGTGTTTGTTGCAATTGCGGGCAACAAATAAAATTTTATGATTTAATTCCAATTTTTTCTTTTTTGTTATTGCGAGGCAAATGCAGATTTTGTAGAAAGAGCATTCCATTTTGGCATTTTTTAGCCGAACTTTTCACATTATTCAGTTTTGCTTATTCTGTTTATTTTTTCAATGGTTTTAATGTTTTAAGTATTTCAATGTGTGTTTTATGTTGGTGCTTAATTACTCAATCAATTATTGATTATCGTGTTATGATGTCTTCGGATGTTTTACATTTAATTGAACTCGGTACCTGTGTTATTGTGTCGTTTTTTTTGGGCTATGATTTCTGGCATATTTTCATGATGATGGTTTTTACGATTTGTTTTTTTTTGCTTTTGAGTTTTATAATGAAATTAGTTTTAAAAAAAGATTGTCTTGGTTTTGGTGATGTAAAACTTTTTGCTATTCTGTCAGTTTTATTCAATTTTGAAGGCTTTGTTGTTTTTATTGGTTTGTGCGGTTTTTGTGGTATTTTGTTTTATGTTTTAAAAAACGTACATGAAAAGTTTTCATTAGAAAAAACAACCAATGGTTTAAATTACGAAAAATCGTTTCCTTTCATTCCATCAATAACTATTGCTTTTTTTCTTGCTTTTTATATTATAAATCAAATCTGAATGCAGAAGTTGTTTGTGTCCGTGCTATTAAAGAGGTTTGTAATAGCTGTTTTCGCCGTATTTTCCTCGGGATGCTATCATGCTAGTGAGTTTGTTTATCATGATCCTCATATTCAAATGCACGAATATGAAATGGTTGAAAAACTTCAAAACAAAGAGGGTAGAAAAATAAAAAAGAAAGCCGATACAGGCATTAGGTTGAGTGATGGTGTTTATGCACCGGAAGAGCCAAGAGCCATTTCCGACAAAGTGGTCTCGATAAGTGTCACAGAGGAAACTCCTGTTGTTGATGTTTTAATGGAACTTGCAAGAATGTCCGGGACAAACATACAAATTGACCCTACAATTGTTGGTGGTGTAAATTTAAACTTTAAAGATGTTCCACTCGATAAAGTGTTTAGAAGAATTTGCGGACTTACGGACATTCGCCACAGACAAAGATATGGTGTGTTGGTTTTCGAAAGGGACATTCCTTATACAAAGATTTATACATTGGACTTTTTAGATGTTAAAAGGGACATTTCTTCATCTATAACCGTTAATACTTCTGGTCTTTCTTCAGCAAAGACCGGCGGAGGAACTTCAACAGTGACAACGAATTCAACTGATACATTTTGGGATGATATCGTGAGGGATATAACTCAGATTATTCAAACAACCGAAAATACGAATAAGATTTATACGCGAACGGCCGAGAGAGTACAGAGAGCTAATAAAACGGAAGAAGAAGAAAACAAGATGCAACAAGATATAAATGATGGAATATACAATAGTGGCAAGAAAAGTAAAAAGACAGATGTTCGTAGCGAGAATAATACAAATGTTATGAGCACAAAGTTGAGCGATGATATAATAAGAGTTAATAAAAGAGCAGGAATTTTAACAATTACAGCAAGCACGAAATCGCATTTGCTGATAGAAAACTATATAAACGAGTTAAAAAGAAAGGTTAATGCACAGGTTTTGATAGAGATGAGGTTTTTGGAAATAAAATTGAGCAAGGCTTATAAAGCTGGTATAAATTGGAACAAGATAAGTATGCTTGGTGGAACCTTGGCATCACCAAATGGCTTTTCTTCTGCAACAACTGGGCTTACCTCTTTCACGGTTAATAAAGGGATTGATGCCGTCGCAAGTTTGCTCGAAGAGTTTGGCTCAACAAGAACATTGTCAAATCCACGAATAAACGCCATAAACAACCAGCCAGCAATGATGACGTTGGCAACGAATTATGTTTATTTTAAATCAAAAATGACTTATACACCTTCGCAATATAATAGTAGCGGTTATACGACGCCGGCGTATAAAAATGTTGAAAGTGAGGCCCAAACAATGCCATTAGGAATTATTATGTCCGTGTTGCCGTCAATAGATATTGATAAAAGGGAGGTTATGTTGAACATAAGACCAACTATTTCAAAACTTGATTCAACTGTTAAAGATCCTTCCGTTAGTGTGGTAATTGATGAAACAGGGAATGGTGCAAACGAGGAATTGAGTGCGTCAAATTCAATACCTGTGGCAAATGTTCGCGAGTTGGATACTATTTTAAAACTTAAGGATGGGCAAACAGCCATTATTGGAGGGTTCACAGAAAGGTCTTCTGTTATAACTGAAAGTGGTGTTCCTGTTTTGCGTTCTATTCCTTTTGCTGGAAACTTGTTTGCGAACAAGCAAGATACTACAAGTGCAATAGAAACTATATTACTCGTTAAGGCAACAATTGTTGATAATGGCAAAAAGATGAATGAGTACGAAAGAGGCGTTTATGATGCCTTTTCCGACGATCCAAGAATGAATGAAGTTTAGTTAAATTTATGCAAGATATCAGTAAAATTAAGGTAGGCGTTATAGGCTATCAAGGCAGGATGGGTAAAGCGGTTTGTGATGTGCTTTTTGAGCGAGGAATCGAACCATTTATAAAAGGCGGTGATTTAATGGGTGATAAAACTGGTATTTTTGAAAATTCAAATGTCGTAATAGATTTCTCTTCACCAGACGGGCTTCGTGAATGTTTAGATTTCGTTGAGGATACTGGAACTGCTCTTGTTAGCGGAACGACCGGAATTGATGACGAGTTGATGCAAAGAATGAGAAGGATGGGTGAAAAATATCGAATTTGTTGGTCAGCGAATATGTCAATCGGTGTTTTAATGGTTCGTAAAGCTCTTGCAATGGTTGCGAAACAAATGAGTGATTATGATTGTGAAATAATTGAAAAGCATCATAATCAAAAGAAAGATGCTCCGTCTGGAACGGCTTTAATGCTTGGTGAAACAATAGCGGAAGCAAGGTTGAAGAAACTGAATGATATTGCAGTTTTTGACAGACAAACAGCAAAGGATAAAGTTAGAAAGAAAGGGCAAATTGGTTTTTCTTCAGTGAGAGGTGGGTCGGTATTCGGAGAACACGAAACTATATTTTTTGGCAATGACGAGAGCATAGAAATTAAACACACGGCTTATAATAGAAAACTTTTTGCAAACGGAGCTGTTGATTGTGCTTTGAAATTAGTGCAAATGGATGGCAATGGTTTTTTCTCTGTTGGAGACTTACTTTTGAAGTAATTTTATAGTCTTAAATTGCTTTTACAAAATTGACAAAAATAGCTTTTTTTTTATACTTGCAAGGCTTCTTTTATGTGGAGCAAGTTGCTTTTTTTGCTTCAAATTTTTATTTTTTCATCGTTTTTTCCATTTTTCAGTGAGGCAGTGGAGGAAAAAGCGAGTATTCCGGTAGAACAAAAAGGAGAAGTTAGAGTTTTAAATGAGACAAAAAATAAGGTTGACGTTCAAGTTCAAAAGAACCTTGAAAAAAAAATTGATATAGCACCTACTGCAAAAGGAGATAAAAAGCCACAAGTTGGTGGCACCAAGAATACAAGAATTGATATAAATTTTGATACAAAAGATTTATTGAAAAAAGGCAATGATACGAAAGTTGAGGTTCAAGTTAAAAAAGTTGATAATAATGGGATAAAAGAAGCTTTAAACGATTTAAAAGAACAAAATGTTAAAAATGAAAAAAGTTCAAACGTTGGTGTGAATAATGTAAATAATAACGATAACAATAAGGATATCAATACAGAGGAAAAGAAAGAAGTGAGAGATAAAAAAGACGATAAGAAAGAAGAAAAAAAAGAAGAAGACAAAAAGGACGAAAAGCAAGAGGATAAAAATAAGAAATTTGATTTATTTGGTCTTGGAAAATCGCAGGATAAAAAGGAAAATGGCGAGCAAAATATTGAAATTACTGGAAAATATGACGATAAAAACGATGCAAAAGTTTTGGTCATTAAAGATGGTGTGAAGAATATAAATATTACTTTTAAACCTGAAATCAATGTTGGAAACTGTGATGGAGGAGGTAAATGTGAAGTGAAAAAATCTTCAAAAGTTGTGAATGCAGAGAATAATGCTAAAAAGAATAGCAAAGGAAATAAGGCAAACGTTAAAAAGAAAGCAAAATTTAAAAAACTTAGTAAAAAAACGAGCAAAAACAAGATGATGAATCATAATAAAGTTGTAAAAAACAATAAAACACAACGAATTAAAGAAGAGGGCTTGAACAATGAAGATATAAACAGGAAACAACAAAATCAAACATCCGAACAAAGGACGAATACTTTTTATAGTGATCTTAAAACACTAGAGAAAGGTAAAAATACGATTAAAAAACCGAGAACCATCAGGCAAATTTATGAAGAAGGGAACGAGTTGCAAGAGCAGGAAAAAGGCACATTGGCTTGCAACGGGAATGATTGCCAAGAGGCTTTGAATAATGGAGCAAGGAACGAAAAGACAACAATTATAAAGCAAGAAACCCCTGTTTATATTATCAATAGAGTGATTTCGGTTGATGAGGATATGAATTTGACAGAAGAAGCGATTGATCAGTTGATAAGCGAGAACGATGGAAGTGAAGTAAAAAGGATTAACAGCAATAAAAACGATAACTTTAAGTCGGCTTATTTAGGCGGGTCGGAAGTGGCTTTTGTAAATCAATACAACATTGTTGACGCGGACAATTTGAGGTATGGCGAGGTTGCTTTTGTAAACGACTATAACGATTAAGCCAGAGTTTATTATTGTTGAAAATAAAAAAAAATATCTTCTTCCTTGTTGCTTTTAATTGGGTGTTTTGCTTACTCCACAGGATTATGCAGTAGCAAGTGATTGCAAACAGGTGTCTTTTGATATTTGCGGGCATCATTATATTTTTTGGTGCAAAGAAGGAGATTTAGAAAAAATTACAGCGATACTTGATAAAATAAGAGTTTTTGTTGAAAAAACGAATATAAAAAATAAATCACTTTCATTTGATAAAGTCCTTTTGATGTCTTTCGTTGAAAAGACAGCAAGTGAAATCGAAGCAAATGCGGAAGATTTGGATAAAAAAGTGAAATATAATGAAGAACAAGGAAAGAAAGCAAGTATCGTTGATAATGCTGATTTTGCCAATGAAATAAAGGATAAACAAGAACAAACTGAGACAATGCAAGAGGAAGATAGAAAGAATTATGTCTTACAATTAGCGGAAAAGGATAAAAAAATAAGTGAACTGGAAAAGAGTATAGAAAAGAATGAAAAACGTAAATCGTCCATAATTGAGGAACTTAAAAAGTTAAAAACAAGATTAGAAGAGTGTTATAAACGAATAAATATTTCAAATTGAAGTTAAATCATAACTACAATCATTTTAATGATTATAAAGTTCTCACAAGCGAGGAGTTAAAACAACACGAAGGAATGAAACATTATTGTGTTAAATTAAATGGTGTTTTTATAAGACAAAGTGGTTTTTTGCAACGTTGTCAAGATAGTGCAGGACAATGAAAATTAAATGTAGAGCTTGAAAGGATTTTAAAATATAACCGCATCAAATTAAGGGAGTGCCAGCGAGCAAGATTTTAAAGGTTTGTTTTGGCTTTAAAATCAGTCTTTCCGTGTGAGAATTTTGCGACATATACACTATGAAGACCCGAAATTTATTGAATAGTTTAAAAAAAATCTTTTTTCTTGTTGACATTTAAAAATTATTTCCCATAAAATTCCATAGAATTCCAGATTTTGGAATTTAGTTTGGTGAAAATCCAAAAAGTTGTTTTGGCTCTTTGAGTAGTTGTTTTTTTAATTCGGAATTTTGAGCAATCAGGGTTTTGAATTTTGGGCGGGTTTTCCGCCTACTTGTTTTGTCGTTTTATTTTGTGGGTGTGCTTTTTTTATCTACATACAACAATAAAATAGATATTAAAGGTAGGGTCTCTATGCCTGCGAGTTTTCGTGATATTATTACAAAAGAAAATGATACTGATATCATAATTTATAAATCGCTTTCAAAAAAGTGTCTTGTTGGTTGCACGAATGCTTATATTGAAAAATTGCAACAATCTATTGATAAATTTGACGAATTCTCCGCTGAGCGAGATGCTTTTGAAACGGCCATTTTTGCCGAAAGTGTAGCATTAGATATCGATAAAGATGGACGTATAAATATACCAAAGCAATATACACAATTCGCTGGAATTGATGGCAATGCAACTTTTGTAGGTAAAGGCAAGATTTTTGAAATTTGGAAACCGGAAGAATATGAAGAATATTCAAAGAAATGCAGAGAATTTGCGGTTAAAAACACAAATTTGATAAAGTAGAAATAGTTAAGGCTTAGGCTATTTTTTTTTAAAGTGTTTTTTTATTCGTTTGTAGCTTGTTGTTGCGATTATATTTAAAACAAACCTTGACTTTTATAAGTCGCATTTTCATCATTTCAATGATTATTGTTTTAGGCTTATGTCATTAAAAATAAGATTGTCCCGCGGTGGTTCAAAAGGTGATGCACATTATAGAATTGTTGTTGTTGAAAACAAAAAGAGTAGGGACGGGCAGGCTGTTGAGATAATAGGGCATTATCATCCAAATGTTCACGATGATACAAAAAGATTTGTAATTGATGCAAGCAAAGTTGACAAATGGGTTTCCTTAGGAGCAAAGCCAACTGAAGTTATTGCTCGTTTGTGTGTAAAAAATGGTCTTTCAAGTTTGGAGAAATTCGTTGTAAAACATCCGCAAAGTAAGAATTTCAAGAAATCAAAAAAACAGATAAAAGCCGAAGCAAGTGCTGAATAGTTTTTGATTTTTTGTTGTGAAAAATCGCGATATTTTACGGCGGTTTTTTGTCGGTTTTTTTAATTTTTTATTTCCCGATGGATGTCGTTGTTGCGGTGTTTCTTTTGTCGTTCGTTCAGGCGATGTTGGTAATTTGAATTTTTTATGTAGTGATTGTCTCAAAGGAGCAGTTCAAATTGATTTGGAGCAATGTTGCAAAAATTGTGGTTATCCAATTCAACATGACGATGTTTTAGATAAGTTATTCAAGAAATCTCACAATTGTCCAAGTTGTGAGGATAAAAAAAGGTTTTTTGATGTTGCACGTTCTGTTTACCAGTATAATGGCACTATTAGAAAAATAATTTTAAGATTAAAATATTGTTTTAATACCGAATGTATAAATTTTATTTGTAATGGTTTGCTTGATTACTATTCAAAAATGTCAAAAGCTGATGTAATTTGTTTTGTGCCAATTACGAATAAAAAACTATTTTTCACTGGTTTTAATCACGCTGGGACTATTGCAAACGGCTTTTTTTCTGCATTGAGACAACGCGATCAGAATATAAAAGAAGTTTATATCCGTGATTTATTGGTAAAAACGAAAAAGACAATTCAATCAAAAAAGCTTTCAAGAGAGGGCAGAATGGTTAAAATACACAATATTGAAATAAAGAAGAAATACAGAACGAAGGAGAAAATTAACGACTTTAAAGGTAAAACGTTTTTAATAATTGACGACATTATGACGACCGGCGGAACTATGAATGCTGTTGCGAAATTACTAAAAGACACTTTTCCAAGTTGCAAAGTAGAATGTCTTACTTTTGCGAGAACAATGCTTTATTGATATGATTTTTGGCGAATAGAAAAAAACTATTTGCCGAGCCGGAGTTATAAATTATTCACAAAATGTTAAGACACTTTTTTTATTTTTGACTAACCTTTAAACTTCACTATGTATCCAATTGATACAAACAATAAAGTATGTAAATAGTATAAATTTGGTATAATATCAAACACTGAAATCGTTCCTCCTAATGTAATTACCGAAGATATTGCAACCAACATTTGAGCTCCGTACGGTATTATCCCTTGTGTTATGCAAGAAAAAGTATCTATAATCGATGCTGTTCTTTTTGCTGAAATTTTATATTTTTCTGATATTTTTTTTGCTATAGGATTAACAACAACAATTGCTACAGTGTTATTCGCTGTTGCTATATTTGTTAAGACCACTAATAAAGCTATACCAAGTTGGCTAAGTTTTTTACTATTGAAAACTTTTTGAATAAAATCTAATAATGCTGAAAAACCTCCATTATTATCTATTAAAGAACTAATAGAAGATACAAGTAAAACAACAATTATTGTTTCAAACATTCCATTTGCTCCATTTCCTGCTTGTTGTAATAAATCTGCAATTGGGACAATTCCTGTGTAAATTGAAATTATTGAACCAATGATTATACCGATTGTTAACACAATAAAAACATTTAGACCAATTATGCTTAAAAAAAGAACAATTAAATAAGGTGTTATGTTGATTAAATTCCATTCTTTTTGAATGTTGTTTGATATTTCATAATTAGAAGAAACAGACAACAATATTGGCAAAGTTATGATTAATGCACATAATACTATTTTAAAATTTGCCATAAATTTATCTTTCATTCTGCAACCTTGTCCATTACACACTGCGATCGTTGTATCACTAATTAAAGATAGATTGTCGCCAAAAAAAGATCCACTTACAACACTGGCTACACATAATGCAACAGGAAAATTAGATATTTCTGAAACAGAATATGCTATAGGCGTTATTAAGGCAACCGTTCCTAACGAAGTTCCCATTGATATTGATACAAAACAGCTTACTAAGAATAGTGTAATTACTGCAAACTGAGATGGTAAGTTTGACAATAAACAATAGGCAACACTTGTTGCACTCGTTCTGCCGACAATACCTGTAAAAATCCCCGCAAGAAGAAATATTAAAATCATTGAAATTATATTAAAATCTCCAATGCCGTGAGCCATTATTTTTAATTTTTCGTTGAAGTTTATTTTTCTATTTTGAAGACAGGCGAAAAATAGTGATATTAGAAATACAACAATTATAGGAATTTTATAAAATCCCATTGGTATCTTTAATATGTATTCAAATAATATGCCCAATCCAAGATATAGAAATAAAAATATGCCTATCGGCAATAGTGCAAGTATATTTGACTTTTTATCAACTTTCTCCATATCTTTATATAAACTTTACATAAAACATTTTTTACTTTTTCTTAATGTAAACTAAAAACTTACATTTCTGTAAAAAGGTATTATTCCTTAATACAGAAATGCATTATCTATTTTTCATTTAGTCGCTTTTATAAACTATCGCCAAAATCTGCTTTGAATTTTGCAACAAGTTTGTCTTGCCAGTCGCCGACTGGTTCAAGCTTTCCAACGAAAAATCTTAAAACACTTGGTTCATATGTCCATTTTAGACCTCCAACAAGCTCGCGATTTTCCCAAAGCCATTTAACTCTATCAACCACGAATTTGCAATGAGATAACGAAAAAATTCGTCTTGGCATAGCTAATCTTAAAAGTTCAACTTCTGCAAAATGATCGCTTCCGTCTGGATTTCTTTCCTCACTTATGGTTCCGCGTTCCATTCCGCGAATACCACCAGCTATAAACATCGCACTCGCTAATGCTCCGGCTTGATATTGTTCTACTGGAACGTGTGCTAAAAACTTTTTAGCATCAATATGAACTCCAAGACCACCAGCTGGTTTTACAACGTGAACGCCAAGCTTATCAAGTTCGTTTGCAGTCCATTCAATAAATTCAGGCCCTTGATTTATCATAAAGAAATTCATACTTTCTTGAAGGCCTGCATTTATGGCCTCAATCTCCATTATACTCATTCCGCCGTATGTAATAAAACCTTCAAAAACTGGTATCATTTCTTGCATTTTTACCATCATTTTCTCGTCATCAAGAACTATGCCGCCACCTCTTGCTGAACCAAATTTCCGTGCCGAAAAATACACAATATCACAAAGTTTAGAAGCTTTTAATGTAATCTCTTCTAATGACATATTTTTACATTTTTCTTCTCTCGTTTTCATAAAGTATAAATTATCCGTCCACAAACTTGCATCAAGAATTAAAGTAATTCCGTGTTTTTTACAATAAGCACTTACTTCTTCGAGATTTTCAAGAGAAAACGGCTGTCCGCCAATTAAATTACCGCCAGCTTGCATCATTACGAATGCAATTTTATCTTCACCTTTTTCTTGAATAAACTTTTCCAGCTTATTTAAATCCATATTGGCTTTAAATGGATGATTGCTTTGTGTCTGGAAAGCTTCATCAACTGGTAACTCTACAACTTTTCCTCCATTGAGTTCAATGTGTGCTCTTGTTGTTGTAAAATGTAAATTTACAGGTGTAAATTGTCCTTGTTTGACAAAAAATTTCGCTAGAATATTTTCACAAGCACGACCCTGATGAGCAGGAAGTAGAAACCTTTTTCCAAAAAGTTTTTTCGTTGTTTCGTTTAACTTAAAAAAACTTTCACTGCCTGCATAAGCATCATCAGCTAAAAGCATTGCCGATTGTTGTGTGTCGCTCATTGCATTCACGCCACTATCGGTAACATATCAAGAAAGATGTCTTTGTTATGCAACAGAAAAGTGTTGTTTCCTGCTTCATTTATTGCTTTTTTTCTTGCATCAATGTCAAGCAAAGTTAAGTTTTTAACAATCTTTGCCTTATGCATTTCCAAAGGAACTTTTTCACCAGAAGTGAATTTAATAATATTACTATTACTCATAAAATAAAAAATAAAAACAAAACAAACTAAAAAATGGCAACCATAAGAAAACGAGAGATTAAAAAAATAAAATGGTCACTGACACGAAATACTTCTCCGACTTCGTGTCTTAGATATAATAGTAATAGTATGAATTTTTATTTAAAGAATTAGCAATAGCTCTCTTGCCATAAGCACTGAAATCAGAATGTGCAACAAGAGAAAACTGCATAAACCGATGAAGAATAGAATGGTAAAATTAAATGTCAAGACTTTCTTTTTTAGACACCCTTACAACAAAGTGAGCACTCATTTTTTTTTGCCTATTTAATTAATCTTTCCGATATCACTCCCTGCATGTGTAAATTGTCCTCGTTGTGAAACAATCCAGTTTTTGGATATCCAAATATTATTATAGCCATATTCTCTTGGTAAGGTCATGAATAAGAACACATCGGCCGTTCCGTCCGCACCATTTAATTCGTTTGTTTGTAGCCAATCCATAAGGCTCTTTGCAAACTTTTTTGACACAACATAAGCCGTTGTCATTCCTATTTTACGTGTATCTGTTATTGCATTGTAAAAATACTTGTTTTCTCCAAAACGAACTCTGGATTTTAACCAAGCAGTCCAACGATTACTCCTTCCGTTGTGGACGCCATCAAGCTTCAGAATTCCAAAATGTTTTGGTGAGTATTTCAGCATTTTTGATAATTTCTTCTTAAATTTGTCTTTTAATAGTAGGTCGTCCTCAAAAATTATTCCATACTCATCTCCGCTTTTTAAAATTTCATTTATTGCTCTCAGATGCGAGGTTGTGCAACCAAATTCTCCAATTTTCATATGTCTTTTTTGCCAAATGATTTTATCAGGTTGATAGCGGTAAAAATATGAGAATTCTGGATAATTTTTGTCAAAAACTCTATATTTTACATTTGTTTTAAGTTCATATTTTCCATTGCTTATGTCTATTGCGTGGATTTTCTTTATAACTTTGTTGTTTTCGTCCATTTCTTCAAATATTAAGTCAAATTTTCCGTGTGTGGCTTTAAAAGTTAAATCTTTCGTTTCAACACCAAAAAGTTCGCCATCAAACTTGTCATCGATCATTTTCTCGTAAGTTTCTCGTCTTTCCTTTGAAATTTGCAAGTTTATTATTTTTGGGTTTTTAATATCGTTCATATTTATTGGCTTTACCGCAGACTTAAAGTCAAATAAACTTTTACAAACAACAAACTCAAACAACGAATATAAAAGCAGAAAAATAAAGAGAAAAAACATTTTGCTCATAATTAATCTGTCTCGCATTATACTCAAGAATACTTTTATTTTTGTTAGTAAAATGAATTTCATCATAAAAAATTTGTTAACCAACATTCTGTGATAAAAAGCTTGTTTTTTAAAAAACAATAAAAAAGAAGAAGCCAGTCGCACTCGTAGCTCAGCTGGATAGAGCAACTGCCTTCTAAGCCGTAGGTCATGCGTTCGAATCGCATCGAGTGCACGTTCTTCTTGTGTATTTTTTTTGTCTCTCTTTTGTCATATAGATTTTTGGTGATTTTTTCCGGTTCAACTTGGTTCCTTTCTCCCTTCTTATTTTCCGTTTGTTTATTACTTATTAAACAATAGTTGTTGTAATTGGTGTAAAAAAAAAGCATTGAAGCTTTTTTACAACTTCAATGCTTTGTTTTTTATGATTTTTTACAAAATTTTAATTCGCATCCTTCGCTCCTTCTGGTGCTCCGTCATTAGAAGAACTTTCGCCACCACTATTGCTTCCACCAGTTGAAGAATTACCGCCGGCATTATAGACATATTTTCCAATCTCCATTGTTTGATTTTTAAGATTTTCAACAGCATTTTTAATTTTCGTCAAATCCTCGCCGTCTTTACAATCTTTAACTTCGCTCATAGCCTTTTCAAGTTTTTCTTTCAAATCACTTGGGATTTTGTCAGCATAATCTTTTAGCGACTTCTCCGTTGAGTAAATCAACATATCTGCATCGTTTCTCAAATCAGCAATTTCTTTCAATTCTTTATCTTTTTCCGCGTGTGCTTCTGCGTCTTTTTTCATATTTTCAATGTCCGCATCGCTCAAACCACCATCACTTTTGATTGTAATGTTTTGCTCTTTTCCAGTGCCTTTATCCTTCGCGGATACGTGCATAATACCATTGGCATCAACATCAAAACTGACCTCAATTTGTGGCATACCACGAGGTGCTGGAGCAATACCTTCAAGCAAAAATTCACCGAGCAATTTGTTATCGCGAGCCATTGTTCTTTCGCCTTGATAGATTTTAATTCCAACACTACTTTGGTTATCTTCCGCTGTGGAGAAAACTTGCGATTTTTTCGCAGGAATTGTCGTGTTTCTCTCTATAATTTTCGTCATAACGCCACCCATTGTTTCAATTCCAAGAGAAAGCGGGGTCACATCAAGCAAGACAATGTCTTTTACACTGCTATCACCTTGTAAAACTGCTGCTTGAATTGCCGCACCCATTGCAACTGCTTCATCTGGATTTACTCCTTTTGATGGTTCTTTGCCAAAAATCTTTTTTACTGCCTCAACAACGGCCGGCATTCTTGTCATACCGCCAACGAGCAATACTTCGTCAATATCGCTTGCTTGTAGTTTTGCATCTTTTAAAGCATATTCGCAAGGTTTGAATGTTTTTTCTATTAAATCTGCCGTTAAACTTTCAAATTTTGCACGAGTTAGTTTTACATTCAAGTGCTTTGGCCCCGTTGCGTCAGCCGTTATGTATGGCAAATTCACTTCAACTTCTGTTCTTGAAGATAATTCAATTTTTGTTTTTTCCGCTGTTTCCTTTAATCTTTGGCAAGCAAGTGGATCTTTTGACAAATCAATACCGGGATTTTGAGCCTTAAACTCGTCAATCAAGTATTGTTGTATTCTCTGGTCAAAGTCCTCACCACCAAGGAATGTATCACCATTTGTCGCAAGAACTTCAAATACACCGCCACCAAGTTCAAGAATAGAAATATCAAATGTTCCACCACCAAGGTCAAACACTGCAATTTTCACATCTTTATGTTGTTTATCCACGCCATAAGCAAGTGCCGCGGCGGTTGGTTCGTTTATAACACGAAGAACATTCAAGCCAGCAATCTTTCCAGCATCTTTTGTCGCTTGTCTTTGTGCGTCATTAAAATATGCAGGGCAAGTAATAACAGCGTCCTTCACGTCCTCGCCGTAATAACTCTCGGCCGCCTCTTTCATTTTTGTTAAAATATAAGCACCAATTTGGCTTGGGGCGTAATCTTTACCCCTTGCTTGAACCCAAGCATCTCCGTTTGAAGCTTTAACTATTTTGAAAGGAAATGTTGTTTTTGCTTTATTTACTGCTTCATCGTCATATCTACGACCAATCAATCTTTTTGATGAAAAAATCGTATTTTCAGGATTTGTGACCGCTTGTCTTTTTGCCGGAGCACCAACTATTGGCTGATTTTTCTCGTCAAATCCAACAAAAGAAGGAGTTGTTCTTGCACCTTCTGCATTCTCAAAAACTTTCAAATTTCCATCAATCATCGCAGAGCAACAAGAATAAGTTGTTCCCAAGTCAATTCCAATTACTTTTCCCATAAAACTTCTAACACAAATCCAAATAGTTTACACTTTTTTTTTTCAAGGGTTAAAAAAATAACTTTTTTACTTTTTTTTTGTTATAATGTATATGGTATATGGAACTTGAACTTGGACAATTTATAGTAAATACCGTTTCAAGCATAGCTTTTGTAATCACGGCGTATTATGCATTTAAAGCAAATTATGATAGTGCAAAAATGAGCAAACATTCCGCAGAAAAAGATAAGAAAATTATGCAATTTTATCAACAATCAATAAATGAAAGGAATAAAGAACGAAGAATTGACGATATGGTTGCATATATTCAAGCAATGCTATCAAAGTGGTGTAAAAAAACTCCGGCATTCAGAGCAATAACCAACAATGCAAAAAAGACGCAATTTTCAGTAAAGAATTTTGATTTTAAAAACCAAAAACTCGCCGATGATGATAATTATTTTGATGGTGTAAATCTAACATTTTGGCGGTGTGTTTTAAATCTTGCAACAAACCCTGATGGTAGTGAGTGCGAGAATAGAATTTTTGTAATGAAAGTTATGAGAGTTATGGAAGAAAATAGGGTTAAAGATCCAAAATTTAATGCAATTATAAGGTTATTATTGAGTAATCTTGATGATTTTACAGAACCAAGAGAAGAAAAAATGCAGTTATTTCAATGTTTTAGAAATTCAAACACGATTTACAGCTCTTCAACGATTGTTAATAAAATCATAAGTTCGCTTTATATCAATAAGGTTGTAAGAAATACTATTTTCAGCATATTAAAAAACAGAGTTCCACCTTCAAGAGATGAATATGACGATGACTTAAAACACATTCTCGGGATGACATTAAAATAACTGAATGAAGCAATTAAAAGGTGCGATCATTTAATACGATTATTTTTTAAAATCTGGCGGAACAGGAGGGATTCGAACCCTCGATAGCTTTTGACTATGCACCCTTTCCAGGGGTGTGCCTTAAACCACTCGGCCACCGTTCCAAAATTTATAAAACCAGTCTATTGAAAATAATGATATTATAAAAATAAAGCTTTTTTTATTTTCACTTTTTAGCAACTATAACAAAAGTTGTTCTATTATTGCTGTCGTCCTGTATGTTTTCCGCAAATACTTGTAGAGTGTTTTCTTTTGAAGCCAATTTACTACATATACAAGCAAAATTTTTATTCTGTTGCTTTTTTACATATTCCGCTGAGATTGCTGTGTTTTCTTTTTCAACCAAAATCGCTTTTGGAGCAATTTTTTGCAGTATTTTTTGACATTGTTTTAAAGCTTGCCAGTGTGAAAAAATTTGTGTTATATCTTCAATTTTTGCCCCTTGCAAACCACATAAGTTATGCACTATTGGAATGGTTTTTTTATCAACAATTTTTAATTTATCTTTTTTTTCTTCTAAGATTTTTTGGACTTCAATAACATCGCCGGCATACGAGTTCTTAAAAGGTAAAACTCCATAATCAATTTTTTCTTCTTCCACCGCATTAGCAACTTCCTCGAATGTTTGAAAACTTACTATTTCATTTTCTGGAAAGATTTCTTTCGCACAGATATACGAAAAAGCACCTTTTAAACCTTGATGTCCGACTTTAATTTTATTCATATTTCATTTAAATTTTTGGTTTTTTAAATTTTGCTCAAAACTTCAATAAGTTTATCATTTTGTTCTTTTGTTCCTATTGTAATTCTTGCTCCGTTTTCAATTTGTTTGCTTGCATTTTGAATAACGATTTTTGCCTCTTGCAAAGCTTTTAAAGCTTTCTGTAAATCTTTAAAAATTACAAAGTAAAAATTTGTTTCGCTGTCAAAAACTTTTTCAACACAAGGCAATTGACGAAGTTCTTTTGCCGCTCGTTTTACCTCATCTCTTATTGTTTGTCTGTTTCCTAAAAGTTCACTCAATTTTTGTTTGTCATTAAAAACCTTCAAAACTCTATCAATAGATAATCTTGAAACTGGATAAACTGGTTTTACGATGT
>AUXO010102830.1_pt1 | contig 38177 bp, 36 predicted proteins | sample 768731 | NCBI WGS metagenome assembly AUXO01 (sample SAMN02715735, study PRJNA202380) | gut metagenome | biome: sheep rumen | host: Ovis aries | place: New Zealand: Palmerston North | reverse complement strand
GATAGAGCACTAGCCTTCCAAGCTGGGGGTCGCGGGTTTGAGCCCCGTCTTCCGCTCTAAAAGAATCAGATTTTTCTGGTTCTTTTTTTTTGCTCAAACATGCTCTATTCTGCCAAATAATCATTATCTTTGTAACTAATAAATCTAACATCAGGATGAAAAACATGAAACTAATACATTCTTTATTATTAATCGCCCTGTGCATGAGCTTAGGGGCTACTAAGAGTCATGCTCAAGAATTTGCTCAAGCTAATCCGAAGGACATCGCTTTATACCCTCAGCAGAACGTGTGTCGTAATGTGCTGGACATTTCTGGCATCTGGAAATTCAAGAAAGACGTAAAGAATACGGGAGAAGCGGAGCAATGGTTCAACGGCCTTACCGATGCGGAGCAGATAGCAGTTCCGGGCAGCTGGAACGACCAGCATGAAGGAGACCACAACTACCTGGGCACTGCCTGGTATGAACTGGAAACCAATGTCCCAGAAGCATGGAAGAACGATAATATTTACATCCGCGTTGGTTCCGCAGTCTACTTCTCAAAAATGTGGATCAACGGTATAGCTGTGGGGCAGCACGAAGGTGGGCATCTGCCATTCGCCTTCCTTATCAGCGATAAAATCAAGTGGGGTGAGAAAAACCGCATCACCATCGAGGTGGAGAATGAATTAAAGCCCGACCGTATTCCGAATGGAAACGTGCAGGGTGGAAGCTTTTCTAATTTCCCTGCATCGAACTACGATTTCTTCCCGTATGCCGGTTTGAGCCGCAAGGTATTCCTGTACAGCACCCCTAAAAAGGCTGCCATAAAGGACATCACCGTCCAAACGGATTTTGAGGGAAGCACCGGAAAACTGTCCGTACTGGTAGAGAAAGAAGGGGCTATAAATAAAGGTGTCCTGAACATTAAGGGTCATGGAGTGAATAAGGATGTGCCTTTCACCTTCCGGAACCATCAGGCAGAAGTAAAAACGGATATTCCTAATGTAGAACTTTGGTCACCTAAGAACCCCGCACTGTATGAGGTAACCGTTTATCTAGGCAGTAAGAAATCGCCTCTGGATGTCTACACCCTGGAAACTGGAGTCAGAACCATTAAGGTTACTTCCACCCAGGTGCTTCTGAATGGAGAACCTATTCTGCTGAAAGGCTTCGGAAAGCACGAGGACTTCCCTATTTATGGTCGTGCCACCACATTGCCTGTCATGGTAAAAGATTACAGCCTCATGAAATGGGTGGGTGCCAATTCTTACCGCACCTCTCACTACCCTTACAGCGAAGAGTATTATACCATGGCTGATAGAGAGGGTTTCCTGATAATAGATGAGACTCCTGCTGTGGGACTGGTCTTCTTCGATGGGGATGAAGCCATCCAGAAAAGACATGCACAAGCAGAATTCGCCCTGAAGGAAGTCATCAGTCGGGACAAGAACCACCCATCCGTGGTAGCTTGGAGTGTAGCCAATGAGCCTAGCATCAGAGACTTAGCTGCCACTTTCCAAGGCAAAATAAGCGAAGCTACCCAGAAGGAGGTTTCAGAAGGAAGAAAGACACTCAGCGGACTCATGAAGAAGGCTAAGGAGCTAGACCCTACCCGCATCACCAGTTTTGCCAGCGTCATGGGTGGCCCTTACGACTGGCTGACAGATTGTGACGTCATCTTCCTGAACCGTTACTACGGGTGGTACACCAATGTGGGCTACTTCGACCAGGCACGTGCATACCTGAATGGAGAGCTAGATAAAATCTACAATCAATTCAAGAAACCTATCTTGCTCTCTGAATTTGGAGCCGACGCCATAGCCGGAAGCCACGGAACGGAAGATGAAATCTTTACCGAAGAATACCAAAAGAAATTGATAAACATGTATCTGGATGTGGCAAACTCAAAAGAATACATTGTAGGTATGCACATCTGGAACTTTGCAGATTTCCGCACGGCACAAGCTATTATGCGTGTAGACGGCATGAATCTGAAGGGTGTATTCACTCAAAACCGTCGTCCTAAGATGGCAGCTCATCTCCTACGTGAAAGATGGTTCGGCACCAATAAATTCTAAAGCTGTTTCTTGGGGAAAAAGATTTGTTTTATTACCTTTGCCAATGCTTAAAATATAAATGAAATGGGAAGAGTATTAATAATTGGAGCAGGTGGAGTTGCTACAGTAGCAGCACACAAAGTAGCACAGAATCCCGATGTGTTTACAGAAATCATGATTGCCAGCAGAACAAAGGCTAAATGCGATGCCATTGTCAAAGCTATAGGTAATCCAAACATAAAGACTGCAAAAGTAGATGCAGACTCTGTAGAGGAATTGGTAAAGTTGCTTAGCGACTATAAACCAGATATTGTCATGAACTTGGCACTGCCTTATCAGGATTTGACCATCATGGAGGCTTGTCTGCAAACCGGATGCAACTATCTGGACACTGCAAACTACGAGCCAAAAGACGTGGCTCACTTTGAGTACAGCTGGCAGTGGGCTTACAAAAAGCGTTTCGAAGATGCGGGTCTCACAGCTATCCTGGGATGCGGTTTCGACCCCGGAGTAAGTGGAGTCTATACAGCCTATGCAGCTAAGCACCACTTTGATGAGATTCAATATCTGGACATCGTAGACTGTAATGCAGGCAACCATCACAAAGCATTCGCTACGAATTTCAACCCAGAGATTAACATCCGTGAGATTACTCAAAAGGGACAATACTATGAAGATGGCAAGTGGATTGAAACTGAACCTATGGAAATCCATAAGCCTCTGACCTACCCTAACATCGGCCCTCGTGAAAGCTACTTGCTTCACCATGAGGAACTAGAGTCTCTGGTGCTGAACTACCCTACTATCAAACGTGCACGTTTCTGGATGACTTTCGGTCAGCAGTATCTAACCTACCTAGACGTCATCCAAAACATCGGTATGTCTCGTATAGATGAGGTAACCTATGAGGCTCCTTTGGCCGACGACCCTACTAAAACTGCCAAAGTAAAAATCGTACCTTTACAGTTCTTGAAGGCTGTCCTTCCTAATCCTCAAGATTTAGGTGAGAACTATGAAGGTGAAACATCTATAGGCTGCCGCATCCGTGGTCTGAAGGACGGAAAGGAACAGACCTATTATGTATACAACAACTGCTCACACCACGAAGCATATCTGGAAACAGGCATGCAGGGTGTAAGCTATACCACCGGTGTTCCTGCCATGATTGGAGCCATGATGTTCCTGAAAGGCATTTGGAAAAAGCCAGGTGTATGGAATGTAGAAAACTTTGATCCAGATCCATTCATGGAGCAGCTCAATAAGCAAGGTCTTCCTTGGCACGAGGTGTTCGGAGGCGATTTGGAACTATAATTATCACACATAATTTTAATTTATTACATGGCAAAAAAAGAAGTGATGAACACTGCAGGTGACGAAAAACTCAAAGCACTGCAGGCTGCTATGGACAAAATTGAGAAGAACTTTGGAAAAGGTTCTATCATGCGTATGGGCGATGAGCACGTAGAGCATGTAGACGTAATTCCTACCGGTTCCCTCGGTCTTAATGTAGCCCTTGGCGTAGGAGGTTATCCACGCGGTAGAATTATTGAGATTTACGGCCCTGAATCATCAGGTAAAACCACATTGGCCATTCATGCTATTGCTGAGGCCCAAAAGGCAGGCGGAATCGCAGCCTTCATCGATGCAGAACATGCATTCGACCGTTTTTATGCAGCTAAACTAGGGGTGGATGTTGATAACCTTTGGATCTCACAGCCAGATAATGGAGAACAGGCATTAGAAATCGCAGACCAGCTGATCCGCTCATCTGCTATTGACATCATTGTCATTGACTCAGTAGCTGCTCTTACCCCTAAGGCTGAAATCGAAGGGGATATGGGGGACAATAAGGTAGGTTTACAGGCACGACTGATGAGTCAGGCTCTGCGTAAACTGACTGCTACCATTAGCAAGACTCGTACCACTTGTATTTTCATCAACCAGCTCCGTGAGAAAATCGGAGTCATGTTTGGTAATCCTGAAACCACTACTGGTGGAAACGCACTGAAATTCTATGCTAGTGTTCGCTTGGATATCCGTCGTGTAACCAGTCTGAAAGATGGTGACGAAATCATAGGTAATCAGGTTCGTGTGAAAGTTGTCAAGAACAAAGTTGCACCACCATTCCGTAAATGTGAATTTGAAATCACTTTCGGTGAAGGCATCAGCAAGGTAGGTGAAATCATCGACCTAGGTGTAGAAAACGGCATTATCAAGAAGAGTGGTTCTTGGTTTAGCTATGATGGCAATAGGTTGGCTCAGGGACGTGATGCGGTAAAGAAACTGCTTCAAGATAACCCAGAACTGGCCGATGAAATAGAAAAGAAGATTATGGACTTGATTAATGGAGATTCATCCTCAGTAATAACCAGTGCTGAAGATGACTACCCAGATGAGTCTGAAGCATAAAAATAAGAAAAGGATGGGAACTGAATCCCATCCTTTCTTATTTTAACTCATCTGCGCGAATACCTAACCCACTCATTACAGAGTAACCCAGTATTTGCTGCTTATATTTACCTGGAGATAAATGCTCCATGGAAAAAAATGTAACCTCAGCTTTTGTTTCACCATTTGCAGCATTACAGATTCTACTTCCGTAAGCATTTGTATCAGCAATGACTAAAATGTGCTGAGTCTTATCCGACTCCATTGCAGCTTTCAATGCATCACTCATGAATTCACCTCTGGAAACAATATCTTCAATAGGAAAACTCCCCAAAGAAAATTCACCCAAACGATCCTTGAATGCTTTTCCACTAAGAAATTCCTTATAATCTCCAGGGTTGACAAACTTCAGTCCCTTATTCCCTTTCTTATGAAGAAATGCCACAAAATTATCATGCTCCCCTTCTTTCAACCCCACATCCAAAAGCAGACAATCTAACCAATGGCACAAATCCAGTTTTCCCAAAGGACGGTTAATCATGCGCTCAAAATTAATGATGAAATCCTGAACCAGTGAATCTAGGAAATCTGCATCGATTAGAATCACATTTTCACTCCATTGCATTTTCTGCTCCATGACTATAAGAATTTTCTGTTACGGAAGTACCAGTAGAACGCTACGGTTATAATAATGGAAATAATGACCACAAGACCAAAGCCCCACCAATCATTCTCCATACTGTTTACCAAGTTCATACCAAAGGCACTGGTAATCAACGTAGGAACCATCAGTATGAGAGATATTCCTGTAAGAGTACGCATCACCTGACTCATATTATTATTAATGATATTGGCATACGTATCCATCGTGGAATCAAGAATGTTTGAATAAATTGAAGTAGTTTCACGGGCCTGGTTCATCTCGATATTCACATCCTCAATCAAATCAGCATCAAGTTCATCAATAGGCAGACGGAACTTCAGTTTGGAAAGCAAGGTTTCATTACCTCGGATAGAGGTGATAAAATAAGTCAAACTATCCTGAAGACGTGAAAAGTTAATCAAGTCCACATTATCAATGTTGTGATCCAAAGAACGCTTATACTGCTCTATCAAAGTACTGATTTGTTTCAACCGTTTCAGATACCATACAGCAGATGATAAGAACAAACGGAAAACCATCTCTGGAGGGTCAGCTATGCCCACACCACGACGTTGCTGATGATTCAGAAAATCATTCATCATATCCGTTTCAAAGTTACAGACGGTAATAACCAGACTGTTCCTTATAATAATACCTAGAGGGATAGTCGTAAATGGTGTTCTTGATGGGATTTCCTTTGCATAAGGAATACGCAAGATAATTAAATACCAGCCCTCGTCAATTTCATAACGAGAACGCTCTTCAATATCGGCAATGTCATTTAGAAAATAATCTGGAATCTTGATTTCATTTTCCAGGTATTGGCAGTCATCTGCCGTAGGACAAGTAACCTGAATCCAACTGTTAGAAGTAGGTTCTTCCAGTGAACGCAGCCCTCCCACTATGTTCCAGTATTTGCGCATGTTTAAAATTCCTCCATAAATTTAACGAGACGGAGGATTGGAATTGCGCATCCTCTGTCCCTTAGTGTTTGTAATTTTCCGGGTAATAATCGTCCATAAATGTTCAACATTGATTAAACTGTCTGCAAAGGTACAAAAAACTTATTTAAAACCTCAAAATCTGGACATTTTTTCATAGAAAACTGTGCTATTCATCACTAAAATAAGACAATTTGACACATTATTTCATTTGGTAAAGATTTTGATATTGGAAAGTCATAAACCAATAAAAATAAAAAAAGGAGATTTAACTATGAACTTCGAGAATTTTACAATCAAAGTACAAGAAGCCATTCAAGAAGCTGTGAATCTAACTCAACGGAATGGTCAACAGGCCATAGAGCCTGAGCACTTGATTTGTGGAATCATGAAGGTTGGGGAGAATGTAACCAACTATATTTTCCAGAAATTAGGTGTGAATACCCAGCAACTGACGACCTTGCTAAATCATCAAGTAATGAGCTTACCAAAGGTTCAAGGTGGAGAGCCTTACTTGAGCAGAGATTCAAATGCCGTCCTTCAGAAAGCTGAAGATTATGCTAAGGAAATGAGTGATGAATTCATTTCTATAGAGGCTTTGCTTTTGGCCTTATTCAATGTAAAGTCGGCTGTTTCTTCTATTTTAAAGGATACTGGAATAACAGAAAAAGAACTTAAATCAGCCATTCAAGAATTAAGGAAAGGGGCAAAAGTCACATCCAAATCTAGTGAAGACACGTATCAATCACTTAGCAAATATGCCATTAACTTGTGTGAACAAGCTAGGACAGGAAAACTTGACCCTGTAATTGGTCGTGATGATGAGATTCGTAGGGTGCTTCAGATCTTAAGTAGGCGTACCAAAAATAACCCTATATTAATAGGTGAACCCGGTACTGGTAAGACAGCTATCGTAGAAGGACTAGCTCACCGAATCATCCGGGGTGATGTGCCAGAAAATCTGAAGGATAAACAGATCTTCTCATTGGATATGGGTGCACTGGTAGCTGGAGCCAAGTACAAAGGTGAATTTGAGGAACGGTTGAAAGCTGTTATAAACGAGGTTATCAAAAGCGAGAATGTTATCTTGTTCATCGATGAAATTCACACCTTGGTAGGAGCCGGTAAGGGAGAAGGTGCCATGGATGCAGCAAATATCCTTAAACCAGCTTTGGCTCGTGGTGAATTAAGAAGCATCGGTGCCACCACCTTGGATGAATACCAAAAGTATTTCGAAAAAGATAAGGCATTGGAACGTCGTTTCCAAACCGTTATGGTCAATGAACCAGATGTGCCAAATAGCATCAGTATCCTTCGTGGATTGAAAGAACGATATGAAAATCATCATAAGGTACGTATCCAAGATGATGCCATAATCGCTGCAGTGGAACTAAGCAACAGATACATTACCGACCGATTCTTACCAGATAAGGCTATCGACTTAATGGATGAAGCTGCTGCTAAACTTAGAATGGAACGTGACTCTGTCCCTGAAGAATTAGATGAGATTAGCCGTCGTCTGAAACAACTGGAGATTGAGCGTGAAGCCATCAAACGTGAGAATGATGCACCAAAATTGGCTCAACTCAACAAGGAAATTGCTGAACTCCAAGAAACAGAAAATTCATTCAAGGCAAAATGGCAAAGCGAGAAAAACCTAGTCAATAAGATTCAGGAAAACAAGAAACTTATTGAGCAACTCAAATTCGAAGCTGAGCGTGCCGAACGAGAGGGCGACTATGGTAAAGTGGCAGAAATACGTTATGGCAAGCTGAAGGATCTGGAAAAAGAAATTGCTGACATTCAAAAAGAACTGAAAGAACAGCAAGGTGGTTCTGCCATGATTAAGGAAGAAGTAACTGCTGAAGATGTAGCCGATGTAGTTAGCCGTTGGACTGGTATTCCTGTAAGCAGGATGCTTCAAAGTGAGCGTGAAAAACTCTTGAACCTGGAAGATGAGCTGCATAAACGTGTCATCGGTCAAGATGAGGCTATACAAGCAGTAAGCGATGCCGTCCGCCGTAGCAGGGCTGGCTTACAGGATCCAAAACGTCCTATTGGTAGCTTCATTTTCTTAGGAACAACAGGTGTTGGTAAAACGGAGTTGGCTAAAGCTTTAGCAGAATACCTTTTCAACGATGAATCACTAATGACTCGAATTGATATGTCTGAATATCAGGAAAAGCATAGTGTTAGCAGACTTATAGGAGCCCCTCCAGGATATATAGGCTATGATGAGGGAGGTCAGCTGACTGAGGCTGTGCGCAGGAAACCATATTCAGTAGTGTTGTTCGATGAAATAGAGAAAGCACATCCTGACGTGTTCAACATTCTACTTCAGGTATTGGACGACGGAAGATTGACAGATAATAAAGGTCGAACTGTAAACTTCAAGAATACCATTATTATCATGACTAGTAATATGGGTAGTAACTTTATTCAGAGTCAATTTGAGCGATTAACCGACAGCAATAAAGAACAATTAATTGAAGAGACGAAGAATGAGGTTCTGAACATGCTAAAGAAAAATATCCGTCCAGAGTTCCTTAACCGTATCGATGAAATCATCATGTTCACACCTTTAAATAGTGAGCAAATAGAGAAAATCGTCCGGCTGCAAATCAACAATGTAGAAAAAATGCTGAAAGAGAATGACATTACATTGGTGGTTACAGACAAGGCTATCAAATGTCTGGCAAAGGCTGGATTTGACCCAGAATTTGGTGCACGACCTGTCAAAAGAGCTATTCAACGTTATTTGTTGAATGACTTAAGTAAAAAGCTACTGGCCGGTTCTGTAAATTCCGAGCATCCTATCCAGGTTGATGCCGATAACGACGAATTGGTTTTCAGAAACTAGTCCTCTTACATACTAAAAAGAGTCCTGTAGAAAATTATCTACAGGACTCTTTTTTATTCCTCATCATCTTCATCCCAATCGAACTCATCATCCAAATATATAGGTGTAATGAAATCATCCAAATCACGACGATCTTTTTTCGTAGGTCTCCCCATACCTCGAGCGCGATTTACAAATCCGCTGATACGATTCATTTCCAGCAATTCATACTGATCTGGAGTAGTAACATTCTCAAGAACCTCAGGAACCAATTTAGCTCCCACCCTATTCTGAATGCATTTCAGCACCTTAAATGAATAGGTAACAGGCGGTTTTCGTACCTGAATGACCTCTCCCTCCTTGATCATCTTAGATGGTTTTTGCTGGATACCGCCAATCATGACCCTTCCTTTCTTGCAAGCATCAGCTGCTATTGTGCGTGTCTTAAAAATACGTGCTGCCCAAAGCCACTTATCTAGCCTTGCTTCCATACTTATTTCTTGTTGTATTGGTTCATGGTAATTTCCAACCCTGCCAAACAGAAACTTTTAATCATTTCCACAGCCTGAGCTACGCGCTCATCCATAGTTTTCATGTCTTCGTCTGTGAAATGTCCAAGAACAAAATCCACTTGGCCTCCACGTGGATAGTCATTACCAATTCCAAAGCGTAAGCGAGCATATTCTTGAGTCCCCAATATCTGAGCTATATGCTTTAATCCATTGTGCCCTGCATCACTACCCTTTCCTTTCATCCTAAGCTGACCAAAAGGGAGAGAAAGGTCGTCCACAACGACCAACAGGTTTTCTAGTGGAATCTTCTCCTGCTGCATCCAATAGCGAACTGCATTACCACTCAGATTCATATAGGTGGAAGGCTTTAGCAAAACTAATTGACGGCCTTTTATAGACGTCTGAGCTGTAAAGCCATAACGCCCATCCTTAAAAACGAGATTGGATGCCTTAGCAAAGGCATCCAAAACTCTAAATCCTATATTGTGACGGGTTCCGGCATATTCATCACCGATATTACCCAGTCCCACAATCAGATACTTCATGCAACTATCGAGAATTAAGCTTCAGCGTCAGCTGCTGCAGCACCACGAGCTGCACGAGTCATACGTACAGAGCATACGACTACTTCTGCTGGAGTTACCAGTTCCAGACCCTCAAATGAAAGTTCAGAAACCTTAATAGATTTGCCAAGCTCCAACTTAGTAACGTCTATATTCAATTTCTCAGGGATAGCAGTGTAGAGAGCCTTTACCTTCAACTTGCGAACCTGGGCAACTAACTTACCACCGGCACGTACACCAGCTGCCAAACCATTCAGTTTAACAGGAACATCCATTACAATAGGTTTGTCCTCCTTAACCTGATAGAAATCTACATGCTGGATAGTATCCTTAACTGGATCGAACTGAATGTCCTTCAGAACAGCCTTGCAAACCTTACCGTCAACAGACAGGTTAACAAGATAGATGTGTGGAGTATAAACCAAGTTACGCAACTCAGCATTGGTTACTGCAATAGAGGTTGCAACTGGCAAACCCTTCTCATCTTTCTCTACTCCATACAATACACAAGGAACTGAATCAGTCTTGCGCAACTCACGTGTACTCTTTTTGCCTGTCTCAGCTCTCAAAGTACCCTTTACATCAATTGTCTTCATAATGTGTTACTCTAAATTAAGTTTGTTAATACGATGCTTAATTCGCCATCACACGGTGGTCTTACCACAGATGCGTAAAAAAAGCGGTGCAAAGTTATACAAATTCAAGGTTCTGACAAAGTTTTCAGATTTAAAAGTCTAAATTTATTTCAATTTCACCTCCTAAATCACTATCACCTTCTGCTCTAGGAGCTACTTCACCTTGTTCTTTTGCTATAAAATTCATAGCTTCCTGAAGGCCAGCCAGGAATTTCTTGAAATCTTCCTGGTACAAAAAAATCTTATGCTTGTCATAAGTTACTGTAGCATTATCCCCTTCACCTATCACTATCTTCTTACTTTCAGTGATAGACAAATACATCTCGTCCTTACGGGTCTTCTTTACATCTACATAATAAATCCGTTTACCAGCCTTAATGGAGTTAGAAAAATATATTTCTCGATCCATCTCATCAGCACTTTTCTTTTTCAACTCTTCCATACTCATATTATCTCTTTAATCGGTTATGAGCCTCAAAATTCAAAAAAAATCTTGACCAATGCAAGTATTTAGCCCGAAAGTTTAGCTGTTTACCTAAAAAAAAGATTTTATTTAGGCCATATGGGGATTTTTGCGTAAATTTGCACACTATTAAATATAGAAATCAAGATAACGATATGATTAATAGAGAACTAATTCGCTTAAAGATTGTTCAAATCATTTATGCGTATTATCAAAATGGGAACAAAAATATAGATGCAACTGAAAAAGAGTTGTTTTTTAGTTTGTCGAAAGCGTACGACTTATACAATTACCTGCTACTTCTGATGGTGGAGATTTCCCATTTAGCAGCTCTTAGAGTAGAGGTGCTGGAGAAAAAGAGTGAGAGAACAAAAATAGAGAAACCAAATCGGAAATTTGCAGACAACCGGTTTATTGCTCAACTTGAAAGCAACAAGATGCTGCAGGATTTCAATCAGAATCAGAAGAAAATCTGGGATCTCAACGATTCATTCATACGGACTACCTTAGATGACATCGAAGAAAGTGACATCTACAAAGAATATATGGAAAGCCCTGAAAATAGCTATGAAGAGGATCGGGAAATTTGGCGCAAAATATATAAAAACATCCTTTCCTACAATGATGAATTAGATGCGTTTCTGGAGGAACAGAGTCTTTACTGGAATGATGACAAGGAAATTGTAGACACTTTTGTACTGAAATCCATCAAGCGTTTCGAGGAAAAGAATGGTTCAAAGCAGGAACTTCTAAAAGAGTACAAGGATGAAGAGGATAAGGAATTTGCTCGTAGATTGCTCCGCAAAGCTATTTTAAACTGCGATTACTACATGCATCTAATTGGTGACCAAGCCCGTAACTGGGATTTGAACCGTTTAGCTTTCATGGACGTTATTATCATGCAAATCGCATTGGCTGAAATGCTTACCTTCCCTAACATCCCTATCCAGGTAACTATCAATGAGTATGTCGACATAGCTAAACTTTATAGTACTCCTAAAAGCGGTGGCTATGTCAATGCTATCCTTGATAACATAGCAAAAAAGCTTCAAGCCGAAGGCAAATTATTTAAATAAACTTTTTAAAATTATATAATTATGAATCTAATGACTATTTTATTGCAAGCAGCTGGTGGCTCTACTATGTCTTTTTGGGTCATGATCATTGCCATGATTGCTATCATGTATTTCTTCATGATTCGTCCACAGCAGAAGCGTCAAAAGGAAATTCAGAATTTCCGTAATTCCCTTACTGTAGGTCAGGAGGTTATTACGTCTGGTGGTATTTATGGCAAGATCACTCACATTGACGACGCAACTAACACTGTGACCTTGGAAATTGCAACAGGCGTTAAAATTAAAATGGATAAAGGCAGTATTTTCCAGAATGCAGCAGCAACTCAAGAAAATACGGGCAAATAAAAGATAATAATCCTGTATAAACATGATTACCAGACTGAGTTTGGTATGGAAAAAGGTAAAAAGTGCTTTGTTCAGTAAAACAAGCAAGGAACTTTTTATCTTTTTGTGTTTTTTCTTCATGTCTGCAGTATTTTGGGTATTACAGGCACTTGACGAAGTGAGAGAACAAACTATAGATATACCTGTATCTTATAGGAATGTTCCCGATGATGTCGTCATAACTTCCAATCCCCCAGAGGTTCTGAAGGTCATTGTTCAAGACAATGGCATGAATCTGCTGAATTATCGTCTCCGAAGATCCGTAAAGCCGGTAGTTTTCGATTTCAATGATTTTGAAGGCAAAGGTTATCTGCTGAAAATGGAAAATGCCGATATTCAGAAACAGATAATAGATAATCTGAACAGTTCCACCAAACTAATCAGCTTCAAACCTGAAAGTTTTGACGTAGTATATACCCGAGGTAAAGCGAAAAGGGTTCCAGTTCGTCTTGCTGGTAATATTACTGCTAAGCAACAGTATGATATTACGTTTGTGGAGTTAGAACCTGATTCCGTCATGATCTATGCTCCTCAGGAAGTCTTAGACACCATCTCTGCCATGTATACTAGTTCTGAGACATATCATGACATTACGGACAGCATATCCTTTCAATCGGAGCTGCAAAACTATGTGAATGTAAAGGCTGTTCCTAATAAAGTTAAAGTAAAGATCTTTGTGGAACAACTCACAGAGAAAACTCTTGAAGTGCCTGTAAATGCCATCAATGTACCTGAAGGTAAAGTTCTACGAACCTTCCCTGCAAAAGTCAAAGTTACGTTTCAGACGGTTCTTTCCTATTATAAAAATGTTAATCCAAACAACTTCATCATTCAGGTTGATTACAATGATATCGTAAAAAATCCATCCTCACCTGCCAAACCTACAGTATTGGCCCCTACTATCATTAAACACCTAAGAATATCTCCCAAGGAAGTGGATTACCTGCTAGAAGATGAACCTTGACAATGAAACTGAAGATTGGAATTACAGGAGGGATTGGTAGTGGCAAAAGTTATATTTGCCACCTGCTGAATTGTTTGGGAAAAATTCCTATTTATCAATGCGACGAGGAAGCCAAACGCTTAAATGTAGAAGATGAATTTATCAGAAAGGAATTCATCAAACTAATGGGAAAGAATGTCTACTCAGAGGATGGTTCATTGAACAAATCTGTTGTCATAGATTACTTGTTTGCCAGCAAGAGACATGCCAATATAATAAATTCCATTGTTCATCCGGTTGTACTCAAAGATTTCCTCAGGTGGGCAGATGAACAGGAATCTAACATCGTGGGGCTGGAAGCTGCCCTTCTTTTTGAGGCAAATTATCAAGATTCATTAGACTATACCATTCTTGTAACAGCACCAGAAGACCTTCGAATCAGTCGAATCTTAAAGCGGGATAACACCACTGTTGATGCTGCTAAAAGTCGTATCCGCATGCAATCTTCCGATGAAGAAAAGAAAAAAATGGCAGACTTTATCATCGTGAATGATGAACAAGCACCTCTTGAAGAACAGATTAAAAACCTTTTAGAGTTTTTTAGAAGCAAAACTTTGTAAACATCAAGAGAAAACCTTACTTTTGCACCGCTTAAAATAGTCAAATATTAATAATAAAAATAGGAATAATATGTTACAAAAAATATTAGCTATCTCTGGAAAGCCAGGATTGTATAAGCTGATTTCTCGCGGAAACCGTTTCCTTATTGTGGAGACTTTAGATGAAAAGAAAAAGCGTATGCCTGCCCAAGGTAATGACAAAGTGATTTCCCTAAATGATATAGCTATGTATACAGAAGACGAAGAGGTACCTCTGCCTCAAGTCTTTGAAGCTATTAAGAAACTCCAAAATGGTAAAGCTGTAGAAATAGACTGGAAGAAAGCTGATAAGGATGAATTATTCGGTTTCTTCGCTGAAGTTCTACCTACATTCGACCGGGATCGTGTTCATACATCTGATATCAAAAAACTGATTCAATGGTACAATCTGCTACTGGAGAATGGAATTACAGACTTTGTGGAAGAAGAAAAGAAAGAAGAGGAAAATACTACCGCTGAATAATATTCAATACAACCTATAAAAAACAAAAAGGGCAAGTTTAAAACTTGCCCTTTTTGTTTTTTATAGCTGAGAAGATATCTTTTTTATATTTGCTACTTCACCTACCAACCATATAACATCACCATCTTTTAACGGAGTATCCACATCTGGAGCACGTAAAGCTTCTTCACCTTGTTCTAATCCCACCACCATGCAGTGATATTTATTACGTATACCGCTTTCTCGAAGCGTTTTCCCACAAAGATATGAATCTTCTGTGACAACTATCTGACGAAGTTTCATCTCATGCTCCTCTATATTCATGTCAGGTTTATAAACCTGTCCTTTCATCGAAGTCACAAAATCTTTCAACTGTTCATCAGTTCCTATCACCTGCAGTTTATCTCCCGGATATATAACATCAGTTCCCTGAGGTATATTAAACCTCCTACTACCTCGCTGAATGGAAGAAATGTGAATTCCATATTTTTTCCCTAAATCCAAAGCCAAGAGGGTTTGTCCACCCCACTTGCTGTCTTCAGGAATCTGGACTTCTGTCAAATGCAAATCACGAGATAAAAGGCGTCCTGCAAATTTGGGCTGCTTCATTCCAGTATATTCTGCTTGAATTTCTCGCGAGCGAAGATTGTCGTTAAATGTTTTCTCCATCTCCTGAGTACTTGCTTTCAACTTCTTAGAAGCAAGAATTGCAGCTATAGCCAAAAAGGCCAATAACAGCAATAGACCAGTGGAAAGGTTAATATAATAGGTTATAACATAGGATACAACCACCATTGCAAGCAAGAACCGAAACACCACCGTAAAGATTAAAGGAAGACGATTCATACGGGAAGAATGCCACAACTGCACAAATTCAGCTGAATTATTCTTTTTGACAACTAACAGGCGTAAGAATGGGCTTACCAACAATAAAGTGAGTAAACATGCCACGTATTTAACAACAGAATCAGGAATTACCTTACATAAAATAGGATATAAACCATGTTCCATGATGAGAACGACAGCAATGGAGAGTATCAAGTAAACACCCGTATTTCGCAACAAAGCCATTAAGAAACTATGCCATGCGCTGGAATGTGAATAGGAAGAAACATCATTGCCTGTAGCATATTTCTCCAGTAACAATTTGACTCGAACTGGTAAACGTTTCTCTACAAACTTATAAGCTGGCTCTGACAAGCGAATCATATAAGGAGTTAAGAAGGTAGTGATTACAGATACAGCCACCACTATAGGATAAAGGTGAGAACTGGTAACCCCTAAGGATACGCCTAATGAGGCTATAATGAAAGCAAACTCACCAATCTGTGCCATGGAAAATCCACACTGCATAGCTACCTTTAAAGTCTGACCAGAGAAAATAAAACTGATGCTTCCAAAAATAGCCTGACCCAATAATATGGTTAAAGTTATGACTAGGATAGGAAGCCAGTATTCTATTAGAATAGCCGGATCAACCAACATACCGACTGACACGAAGAATATAGCCCCAAATAAGTCTTTTACAGGGGTTATCAGCCTTTCTATTCGCTCAGCCTCTATCGTCTCGGCTAAGATACTACCCATCATAAAAGCACCAAATGCAGAGCTAAATCCTGCATAAGAGGCCAATACTACTAAAAAGAAACAGAGACCTAAGGCAACAATCAGCATGGTTTCATCACTCATCTGACTCCTATTCTTCCTGAAGAAAACCGGTATCAGATAAATTCCCACTACAAACCATAGTACAAGGAAGAATACCAACTTGAGTATACTGAAAACCAACTCCGAACCTTCAAAATTGGAACTGACAGCCAAAGTCGAGAGCACAACCATCAGCAAGATAGCCAGAATATCTTCTAGGATAAGCACACTAAGTACAAGCCCCGTAAAACGTTGTTGCCGAAGCCCTAAATCATCAAAGGCTTTGTAAATAATAGTGGTAGAAGACATGGCCAACATACCTCCTAAGAAAAGGCAATCCATCTTTGACCAATCAAAGAATCTTCCCGCCAATGCACCCAGACTAATCATAAAGAAAATGATAGAACAGGCTGCTATGACTGGCGCCGTTCCCATCTTCAAAATCTTCTTAAAACTGAACTCTAATCCTAAACCGAAAAGGAGGAAAATCACACCAATGTCTGACCACATCTTAATATCACCCATGTCCTGTACAGATGGGGTATAAGGCATATTCGGACCAGCCAAGAAACCGGCTAAGACATAACCTAGAACCAATGGCTGCTTCAGACGCTTGAAAAGAATCGTCGTAATACCAGCCACTGTAAGAATCAGTGCTAAATCAGATATTAGTGCAGGTACAGTTTCTCCCATATTTAATATTTTGCTTCAACTAATGTTGCGATATTAACCATTGTTTCCATTGCCTTTTCCATAGAGTGAATAGGCACAAATTCAAAACGACCATGGAAGTTCAATCCACCAGCAAAGATATTAGGACATGGCAATCCCATAAAAGAGAGGCGAGCACCGTCGGTTCCACCACGAATAGGCTGAACTTTCACAGGAACTCCTGCTTTTATCATTGCTTCTTTGGCAAAATCTACTACATACATCGCTTTCTCTATCTCTTCCAACATATTATAATATTGGTCACGTACTTCTGGCTCCACTCGGTCTGCTCCATATTTCTCAGCCATAGCCTTTGCTGCCTTCAAGAAGGTATCCTTACGGTTCTCAAAAATATCACGACTGTGATCACGGATGATATAACGGACAGTAGCTTTCTCTACATCACCATGTATATCTATCAAATGATAAAAACCTTCATAACCTTCTGTATGCTCCGGACTTTCTGCACCTGGCAATAAAGTGGTAAACTCAATAGCCAACTTCAACGCATTGATCATCTTATCTTTCGCATAGCCCGGGTGAACATTACGTCCTGTAAAATCCACTTTAGCTGCAGCTGCATTGAAATTTTCATATTCTAGTTCTCCTATTTCTCCACCATCAAAAGTATAACCCCATTGGCAACCGAACTTAGCCACATCAAAATGGTCTGGACCCTCACCTATCTCCTCATCTGGAGTAAATGCCAAGCGGATTTTCCCATGTTTAATCTCGGGATGTGCCTGGAGATAGGCCACGCCTTGAACAATTTCTGCTATACCAGCCTTATCATCGGCACCGAGTAAAGTAGTGCCATCGGTTACGATTAGTTCTTGACCTACATAATGAAGCAATTCCGGGAACTGATCGGGAGATAGAAAGATTTGTTTCTCCGCATTCAAAAGGATATCACCTCCCTGATACTTCACAATTTTAGTCTTAATATCTTTACCACTGGCATCTGGACTAGTATCCATATGTGCTATGAATCCTATCGTTGGTACACCCTGCTTTTCAGTGTTTGAAGGCAATGTGGCATAAACATAGCAATGTTCAGAGAGTTCTACATCTTCCAAACCCATGCCGATTAATTCATCACGTAAATATTCTGCTAATTTAAACTGCTTAGCTGAACTAGGATGAGTCCCTGAGAACTCATCACTTTGCGTATCAAAAGATACATATTTAAGAAATCTGTCTACTAATTCCATAATGTCAGTTCTAATTATAATCTTTCACGCAAAATTAAAAATTTTATTCTAATTATCACGTAAACTAAAAGTGAAATATCTGAAAAAAACTGTCAGCTTACCAGCACCAGGTGAGCCATCTCCATACGGTTTCCAATGGTCCACGCTGATGGAATTTTGCCCACTGATGAAGGATGATAATTTGCACCACTACGATTCCAATGCCTACCCAGGAGGACCAGAAACTTCCTAAATGCAGACACATGCCTAAGCCCCATCCGTAGAATATGAAAGCTCCTAGAAGTGAAGACATTAAGTAGTTGGTAAGACTCATTCGTCCAAAGAAGCAAATCTGACTCAAGAATTTCTTAAACCAGTCAAAAGCGTACCATAACAATGTGACTCCTGAGATATAGAAAAGAGTTTGCGCACCCTTCAACATAGGAGTTAATATAGGGCTCAGGCTTGGCTCGCCTCGCTGGGCACCAAAACTTAAATCGATATTATTTCCTACAAAAGTGATAATCATAGTTATGACAAATACAATTCGCCATATTTTCAGATGATTGCCTTCATTATAGAACAAACGATAACGTCCAAACAAAATTCCTAAATAAAAAAGACCTAAAGTTTGAGTGGCACGCCCTGTAAGCAAATAGAACACCCAGTTGTTAATAGGACCCACGGTTAAGTTGGCCCAAGCATTTTCCAGGAATGTTCCATTAATGTGAGCATCTGCTATTACATCCCATTGGGCTGCATCCCAGCCACAGACCTGCCATCCTGTAAAATAAGTAATAATCTCCAATGGCTGAATCAAAAGGAAGATGGTGATGGCCCAAAGCCACTTGTTACTAAGGTATCCCGCAGGAATCATGAGCACACCTAAAATGGCGTACGCCTGCAAGATATCACCATCGAAAAGTGCCAAGTTAATAGTACCGAATATAAGAAGCCAAAACATTCGCCATAGGAATCGTAATGAAAAATCTTTTCCTTTCTGTTCTTGATTATCTCGCTGGATAAAGAAACTTAAACCAAACAAGATGGCAAATATACCATAAGCCTTACCTGCGATGAGTGTCCCCATAAAACGGAAGAAATCATTGTCCCAAGAGAATGAATAGGTAGGTGTAGGTCCACCTGTATTCATATGTTCCATAGCATGATAAACAATGATACCTATCACTGCCAGACCTCGTAAGGCGTCAGCCACTTCGATTCTTGAATTTTTAAGCCCTTGTGTTTTATACATGGTTCATTTTTTTAATTGTTTAGAATTTGCGTGCAAAGATAGGGATTATTAATAAAAAAAACGCCATTCCCATATTTTTTTATAATTTTGCAGAAGCTTAATCATAAAACTTACAATAAAATCAAACAACATGAAAAAGTCTTTATTTTTATCATTCATTTTAGCATTAACCACCTCGCTGCCTTTGGCTGCTCAGTGGGTCCACACTCCAACACCCAATGATACTCTTCAGCCTGTACGGAAATTGGCCAATGGCAATGTCCTTTTTAGTATTTATGCACCAAAAGCTCGTGATATAAAACTTCTAGGTGATGCTGCTAATTACAATAATGAAATCACTACACGTGAATTGCCCAATGGTGTTTGGACTTTCGAAGTCACCAATGTTCCTGAAGGTGCGTTACGCTATTATTTCATGGTGGATGGGGTAGCAACAGCAGACCCGCTGATGGAAAAGCAGTACCAACAACGAATGTTTAACGGTTTCGACAAGCCTAGTGATTTCTTTGGCTACCGAAAGGACATTCCACATGGAACCATAAGCATATTAAAATATGAAAGCAAGACGCTTGGATGCACTCGTACCATACATGTATGGACACCTGCCGGTTATGAAAAAAGCAAGAAAAAACTTCCTGTACTTTACCTCATTCACGGTGGAGGTGATAATGACGCCAGTTGGAGTGGTGTAGGTCAAGCTGACAATATTTTAGACAATTTATTAGCAGAGGGGAAGATGAAGGAAATGATTGTGGTCATGCCTAATGGTACTATCAAGACTTCTGATCTAGCCGGCGAAGTCCCTCTCTTTGTAGAAGACTTGAAAAATGACATCGTTCCTTTCGTAGAAAAAACTTACAATGTTTATACTGATGCTGCCCATCGTGCCATTGCGGGTCTATCTATGGGCGGATGGGAGACATTGGAAACCGCTATTAAATACTATGATATGTATCAGTACATCTGGGTACTGAGCAGTGGATGGTTTAAGACCGACAAATCTAAATATGAGTTAGAAGCCAAACATTTGAAAGAAATTGCACCTGCTTTTAATAAGGCTGTCAAACAGTTTGTCATGACTCAAGGAGACCCTGAAGACATCGCTTACTACAACGGTGAAGCTACTCGCAAACTATTCGAAGAGGCAGGTATCCATCCAGAATGGTATTCTAGACCTGGAGGACATACCTGGTACACATGGCGTTGGAATCTGTATCAACTGGCACAAAGAATCTTCAAATAAAATTTCATGAAAAGAATATTTCTTTATCTGCTATTTTTAACTCTCAACCTTACAGTTTGGGGGCAAAATGGAACATTTAAGCATCCTTGGACTGGAAAGCACATTGGCATCATTGGCGATTCAGTAAGTGATTCCATCTACTGCTACCCCCATGTCAAAAGATACTACAGTTACTTAGCTGATTGGCTAGATGCTACTACTTACAGTACTGCCATCAGTGGCCTGGAATGGAAATCCATTCCTTTTCAGCTCGAACAAATGAGCAAACGCACAAATGACCGTAATTTGGATGTAGTCCTTGTTTTCTTAGGAACAAATGATTACAACATGGGAGTGCCTATTGGGGAATGGTACACAGAAGAAACTACTCAAGTGGAAGCTTCCACTGGAGAGATGAAGCAATTCTATACGCGCCAACATCGTCAGTTTGTGATGAGTGAGGACACTTATTGTGGAAGAATAAATCTAGGTATTACCAAAATCCGTCAGCAATACCCTCAAGCCACTATCGTCCTACTTACCCCACTTCACCGAGCTCTTTTTGATGCAGGCGACCACAACCTCCAGCCTGATGAGCTATACCACAACAAATGTGGTGAGTTTCTTGATGCCTATGTAGATAAAATCAAAGAAGCAGCCGGTATTTGGTCTGTCTATGTAATAGACCTACAAAGTGTTAGCGGAATAATGCCTCTTATGGAAGAACACAGCATTTATATGTCTGGAGAAAAAGACAAGCTGCATCCTAGTGCCACTGGTCATGAAAGATTAGCAAAAGTGTTACTATACCAGACATTTTCAATGCCGTAATTTTAAAAAACAAATCATCCTACTCTTGGAAAAGGAGTAGGATGATTCTTATATTTCATGGGCTTCCAGTCTATAGCCTTTTCCTGGCACGTGGAAATCTTTCATCAATTCTATATACCACTCTGAACGACTGTGGTCTGCATTTCGCATACAATAAGTTTCTACTTTTGGCAAAGCCACATGTCCTTTTTTATAAACTAAGATGTAACGTTTAGGCCCTTTTTGAGGCACTGATTTTATCTGGAACTCTGCCTGTAATTGAAAACCTATCAACTCAGCCTCGGCTTTTAAAATAGGTAAAACCTCTGGAGGTACATTGGTAGAGAACACACCTTCATCTTCCAAGAGTGCAAATGAACCTTGAACCAACACAGAAAATGGCAGTGATGATGAATGGCGTGCCCTTGCACGGCTTAAATCGGGATTTACTAAACTCTTGTCAAAGTAAGGGGGATTACAGACTATACTGTCAAATAACGGACCTTTATGTTCTAGAATATAATTCTGGAAGGTTGTATGGACCAAATGAATTCTATCATGAAAAGGAGATTCCTTAAAATTGTATTGTGCATCAAGTACTGCATTCTCATCCATCTCAATAGCTGTAATCTCAGCTTTAGGACAACGCTGGGCTAACATAAGCGACAGCACACCTGTTCCTGTACCTATATCTAGAATCCTGTTCCCACCAGCAGCCAATGTTCCCAGCAAATCACTATCTGTCCCTACCTTCATGGCTGCATGATCTTGACAGATGCTAAATTGTTTATATCGAAATATATTTTCGGGCATTAGCTGCTAACTTTCATTTTCTGGTACAAAAATACAAAGATTCCTGAAACAATCCAAAACTGATATAGTATGGAACTTGTCTATTCCCTTAGGCTATTCAAAATAAAAATGTACATTTGCAACGTAATGTATCTAATTTAAATAATCACTAAGGTATGGAATACAAATTTTGTGGAAATAGTGGGCTTCAGCTTCCTAAAATCTCATTGGGACTTTGGCACAACTTCGGTAGCGTGGATAATTTCGAGAATGCGACAGCCATGATTCTTCATGCATGGGAGAATGGGGTTACCCACTTTGACCTAGCTAATAATTATGGCCCTGTCCCAGGTTCAGCCGAAACAAACTTTGGAAAGATTCTTAAGAATCATCTGGCTAGCCACCGTGATGAAATGCTGGTTTCTTCTAAAGCAGGACACGACATGTGGCCTGGGCCATATGGCGATGGCTCATCTAGAAAGAATCTGATTGCTAGTTGCAACCAAAGCCTGAAACGTACGGGACTTGAATACTTTGATATATTTTATAGCCATCGCTATGATGGGGTAACTCCTGTAGAAGAAACCATGCAGGCATTGATAGATATTGTCCACCAAGGAAAGGCCCTCTATGTAGGTATCAGCAAGTATCCACCTGCACTTCAACAAAAATGTTATGACATTCTTGCCGAAGCTCATGTACCATGCCTCATCAGTCAATATCCATATAGTATGTTTAATCGGATAGTCGAGACAGATACTATAGAGATTGCAGCTAAGAATGGAAGTGGTTTTATTTGTTTCTCACCACTGGCACAGGGACTGCTCACAGAAAAGTATCTGAAAGGTATTCCGCAAGATAGTCGGGCTGCAAAATCCACTGGCTTCCTTCAAGTCAATGAGGTCACCCCTGAGCGAGTGGAGGCTGCCAGGAAACTGAAGGATATAGCTGAGCAACGTGGACAAACGCTGCCACAAATGGCTTTGGCCTGGATCCTTAGAGATAATCGAATTACAAGTGTGATTGTTGGAGCAAGCAGTGTAAAACAGTTGGACAACAACCTACATGCTTTAGATAATCTAACGTTTACCACCGAAGATTTAGCAGAAATAGAAGACATCTTGAAAGATCCTGCCCTACAAATGTATAAAGTGTAAAGACAAAAAAAACGCTTCACGACGGTGAAGCGTTTTTTGTTCTGTGACTCCGATGGGACTCAAACCCATGATCTTCAGAACCGGAATCTGACATTCTATTCAACTGAACTACGGAGCCGAAATCGAATGCAAAGATAAATCTTTTTTTTCATTTCTGCAATTCATCATTGCATTTTATATCCTTTTTACAAAACTGACATTTTGTATGTATTTTCATTCATTTGCTAAAATTTTCACACTTTCATTTGCGTAGTAGAAATAAAGTGCTAACTTTGCAACCCAATTTGAAACAGATAATGAGAACAACTTACAAATATCATGAGTAATTTAATCATACCAGGAACATATAAATCGCTTGTCGATGTGGAACAGACAGAATTGGCTATCAAGCAAATAAAAGATTTCTTTCAAGCCAATTTATCCACTGCACTACGTCTACGTCGTGTAACAGCCCCCCTTTTCGTCCTTAAAGGCCTAGGAATTAACGACGACTTGAATGGTGTTGAACGTGCCGTCAACTTTCCAGTAAAAGATTTAGGCGATGCCCATGCTGAGGTTGTACACTCCCTAGCCAAATGGAAACGTTTGGCACTGGCAGACTACAATATAGAGCCTGGCTATGGAATTTACACAGATATGAATGCAATCCGTGCCGATGAGGAATTAGATAATATCCATTCATTATATGTAGACCAATGGGATTGGGAACGAGTAATCACGGCTAAAGATAGAAATATCAAGTTTTTGAAAAAAATTGTGCGTTCAATCTATGATGCCATGCTCCGCACAGAATATCTAGTGAATGAGACCTACCCTCAAATTAAGCCGATTCTCCCGGATGAGATTCATTTCATTCATGCAGAAGAACTTTTTCAGAAATATCCTAACCTTTCTCCAAAAGATAGAGAAGATGCTATCTGTAAGGAATATGGAGCTATTTTCATCATTGGAATCGGAGGTAAATTAAGCAATGGAAAAGAACACGATTTGCGTGCACCAGACTATGACGATTGGACTACGATAGGAGAAAATGGTCTTCCAGGTCTGAATGGCGACCTGCTAGTTTGGAACGACATACTAGGGCATGCTCTAGAACTTTCTTCTATGGGTATACGAGTAGACAAAGAATCTCTAGTCCGCCAGTTGAAGGAGAAAGGTAAAGAAGATCGTTTGAACCTATATTTCCATAAACGTCTTATGGAGGGGACACTGCCACTAAGCGTTGGCGGAGGTATAGGGCAGAGCCGTTTATGTATGTTCTTGCTCCGTAAGGCTCACATTGGTGAAATTCAGGCTAGCATTTGGCCTACTGATATGCGAAAAAAATGTAGAGAAGCAGGTTTTCCTTTAATTGGGTAATATAAAAACTAATGCCAGACGGGCTACCACTGAATAGGTGGTATCCCGTTTTTTTGTAAGTAGGCATTAGCCTGACTAAAATGATGGTTACCAAAGAAACCACGGTAGGCGGATAAAGGAGACGGATGAGCTGAAGTCAGTACCAAATGCTTACTCCTGTCTATAATAGAACCTTTACGCTGGGCATAGCTCCCCCACAGAATAAACACAAGGTGCTCCTTATGATCATTCAATTGACGAATCACAGCATCGGTAAACTCTTCCCATCCTTTATTCTGATGACTGCCTGCTTGATGAGCACGGACCGTGAGTGTAGCATTTAACAACAATACACCTTGTTCTGCCCAACGAGTCAAGTTCCCGCTAGTAGGCATTGGAGTACCTATGTCATCATGAATCTCCTTGAATATATTCTGTAGGGACGGTGGAAAAGGTACTCCATCATTCACAGAGAAACAAAGACCATGCGCCTGCCCTGGCTCATGATATGGATCCTGGCCTATAATGACAACGCGCACCTTGTCAAATGGACAAAGGTTAAAGGCATTGAAGATTAGCTTGCCTGGCGGATATACGGTTGTAGTGGCATATTCCTGGCGCACAAATGAGGTAACTCGCTCAAAATAGGGCTTTTCAAACTCATTTTCCAACTGGACCTTCCATCCACTTTCTATCTTGACATCCATACCATAATTGTTTGATTAATACCACTGAACAGAATTATTAGCTGCATTACGCTTGTCGTACTTCAAGGCATCTGCTAGTGTTCCAGCCGAAGCACGAATAGTGAAGTTGTATGAGGTATAGCCATATGAACTGAGTACTAAACCTCCCGACAGCTGGAAACAGTGCAAATCACGGCTTATATTGATTGTAGTGGTAGACATACGGTGATTCGTGAAATCATAACCACTAGTATAACTACAATTCCAAGCGTTGGAAATCTTCAAAGTTCCTGAGAAATTGAACTGATGATTCAACTTATAAGGATAACGCATTCTCTTTTCATTAAACTTGGAACGGACACGATCTTCAGACATGGTTACACTGTATGAAAGAGAAAGGGTCCATGGCATTTTGAACTTCATATAGCCATCTTCATCCAACTGAGCTGATTCATTATGGCTGGCACCACGGCCAGTCCGCTGCCGGACAATTCCTTCTTCTTCCTCTTCTCCTTCATTTCCTTCTTCTTTCTTTTCCTCTTTATCTTTTTTCTTTCTAAAGAGATTCAGAACTTTTTCATTGTCCAATGTGTAGGAAAGATGTTGGCTCATGCCCTGGAATCGGCCGAACCTTCCATAACTATACTCTGTACGAGGACCTACATATACGTTGCCATCCTCATCTAGTTCGTAGGCATAGGTTGAGAACACCGCATTCATATTGAAGGTATAGTTCTTGGTCAGCTTCAAGCGTACATTCATGGATAGGTCACTCCATGGCTGAACCTTGGCAGCCGTGTTGTAAGACATATTCATACTTAGTTCGTCTATCAAACTGACCTTCTTGATACCGGTTGAGTCTTTATCACTTTTGACCTTCATTTCCAAATTGTTCGACAAACCGAATGAAATGCTACCCGTTTTCCCGACACCGGGCACACCATATAGACCCATGCTATAAGGAGAATAGGTCACAGTGGACACATTGCCATTCGCGTCCGTCTTCACATAGGTGTCATAATACCCATATCTGCTGGCAGAAAAATCAGGAGCATAGCTATAGCTTATAGATGGAGTAATTACATGACGGATAGCCTGAATTTTATCCCCGAAAATCTTCCATGGCTTGTACATACCATAAATCTTGGTATTGGCAGATACCGCTACATTCCAGTTGTATACCTGATTGAAAGACGTTGTGGTGTCTCGCACTTCCACTTGATTTACCTCATCCCAAGAGCGCATTTCCTTCTGAGTATACCAGCGGGAAGTATAGTTGAATGATGGGGTGATATTGATGTATTTAAAAATGGTGAAAGATGCATTCACAGGAATATAGTGACGGAAACCGTTTCTCCAATCCTTAATCAGATTGGAATGTAAGATCTTATCTTCATCGGTACTGATACTATTACTCATCTGTCCTGTATAGCTAATTGCTATTTTTTCATACCATCTCTCTTTGCCTACTGCACGCTTGCGCTTGAAAGGATTAAAACGAGCTAAAGTGATGTTTAGGTCTGGCAATGTCATAGTAATGCTGGAGTCTCGGGTCGATGTAGTTACATTGGCACTAGTAGACAAGGTCAAACCTATATCAGAGAATGTACGAGAATAGCTAATACTAGAAGTCTTTGTACTTTGAGCATATCGTGTAGGATCGTAAAGAGAAGACATGGATGTCTTGTCATAGGCTGATGTAGAATAATTCACACTGGCAGAGAATGTGCTGTTCGGACTAGCCTTGGTGTCCTGGGAATGACTCCATCGAATCATGAAACTCTTAGTCTTTGAGTAATCTGGGAAATATTTATCTCCAGTAACAAAGACCTGATAACTGGCATTAAAGCTACCTCTATAACGATATCGCTTATTGTAATTCGATGATGCAGAAAGTCCCCAGGAACCTTTTGTATAGATTTCACCTAAAAGAGTAAAGTCAATACGGTCACTGATGGCAAAATAATAGCCACCTTCCCGAAGATAGAAACCACGAGTGTTATCATCTCCATAACTAGGCATAATGAAACCTGAGGAATAATTGCTGTTGGTAAATGGGAAAAAGCCAAATGGCAAGGCTATAGGCAATGGAACATCCTCCACTACCAGCCAGGCCGGACCAAAGAACACCGACTTTTTAGGCCGGACTTTAGCCCTACTTAATGCCAGATAAAAATGTGGATGTTCTTCATCACAGGTGGTATAACGCCCCTTCTCCAGAAACATCTCATCCTCGGCATTCTTCTTACTTCTCTCAGCCGTCAGGAAACCTTCATCTTGTTGGGTATCTACATTAGTAATATAACCTTTACCTGTCTTGAAATTATAGCTCATGCTTTCAGACCGGTACTCACTTTCTCCTTGCCGGAAGATAGGTTTTCCTGTCAGGGTTCCCGTAGAATCAGCCACTCCATTGGCACGTACGATATTACTGTCTAGGTTGATAGAAATAAGTTCAGACTGAAGTTCCATGTTCTGATATTTCACATTACCTTCACCATACATATAGATGTTGCCGGTATCCATGAAATACCAAATAGAGTCTTTCGCTTCATACTGGACTGGCGCTTCTAAACCGTCCTTCTTCTTTCTGGCAGTATCCGAAGCCAATGAATCAGCAGGAAGGATTAATCCTCGTTCTGCCAAAACGGAATCAGAAAATAAAGAATCTAAAGCTAATGTATCAACCAGTTCCGTTGGCATCTCCATATCGGGAAGAGAATCTCTCAACGCTTTTTCTGCAATTGCCTGGCGGATGGAATCCATGGGATTAGTATAATTCCGGCGCTGGCTATTTCGGGAAGGTCGGGCTTGCATACGCCGACGAACGGGCAAGGTGTCCTGAGGTATGGTATCTGATACACCTTCTTTTATCTGAGTGGGCCGATACTGGTCGAGTATAAAACTACCCGTAGCCGCCTGAACAAGCAGCACCACCGACAAAAAAGAAAGTATATAGAACAACCGTTTCATTCAAACTGCAAAATTACATTTTTAACCTTAATTATCCCCCATAAATGGATATAAAAAAGATTTTTTTAAGAATTATCAACCAAATCGACGCAGCCAGTTCCGAAATCTTTCCACTCCTTCAGGGCCAAATTTGGTCAAACTCTGGATAGCCTGCTCTGGTGTTTTTTCCTGTTCAGGACGAGTTTTTGAAAAGAATTTGTCGGCATAACAAATAACTTGCTCTTCCATAGATACAGGCATAAGTTCCCGATGGGGCACCGGCAAATGCTGTTCCTCAATCTGCTTCAAGGTTAAACCAGCTCCTGTATGTCGCTCACAAACCAGTGCATGACGGGGCCATCCCTCCTGACGGAGAATTTCAGCACCTATACTTCCATGACAGATATACGGTTCTGTCCCAAAGCACTGGATACCAGGTGCATTGGTACGGAAAATGCCTAAATCATGAAGCATAGAAGCTTCCTCTAAAAACGCTTTGTCTAAGTGAAGTTCAGGATGTTTCTTGGCTACTTCCAATGCTTTATCTGCCACTTTGCGCGAATGAACCATCAAAATTCGCTTTAATTCGTTGTCTTCTGGATAGTATTTATTGATGATCTGCTGATAATCTCTCATGATACAATCTATCTTTACCGATAATTTTTGTGCAAAAATACACCATTTCCTACAGAATGTACATTTTGAAAGGGAGATTTTAAGTATATTTGCAAACAGAAACATAAAATTAGTAAAAAAAACATGAAACGATTTGGACTATTACCCAAAATTTTAATAGCCATCGCTTTAGGCATTATTTGCGGCATTTGGCTTCCTACGGGTGCCGTACGGATATTCAGTACGTTCAACTCTATTTTTGGCGAGTTCCTAAGTTTCATGATTCCTTTGATTATTTTAGGTCTTGTGGCTCCTGCCATAGCTGAAATAGGCAAAGAGGCAGGAAAACTCCTACTTCAAACCGTTATATTAGCTTATGGATTCACCCTTTTGGCTGGTATTTTGTCCTATGGAGTCAGTGTTACGTCTTTTCCTTCGTTTATTGATACTCGTGTAGATTTTGATGTTCAGAGCCAAGCCGTAACGCCTGAACCTTTCTTTACGATCTCCATGCCTCCAGTGATGAGCGTAATGACAGCTCTCATCCTTGCTTTCACTTTAGGCCTAGGGATGGCATATATTAACAGTACCAAGCTTCAAGAAGTCTTCCAAGAATTTAAGGAAATTATCATTAACACCATTGAGTCTTTAATCATCCCCTTACTGCCAATTTATATCTTTGGCATATTCCTAAGTATGACAGCCACAGGTGAAGTTTTCCGTGTGCTGAAAGTTTTTGCTGGTATCATCGGCATTATTTTCCTGCTCCATATTTTTTGGCTTCTTTTTCTATATGTCATAGCTGGAAGTATAGCAAGAAAAAATCCATTGCGATTGTTGAAAAATATGTTACCTGCCTATTTCACGGCATTGGGCACACAAAGTAGTGCAGCCACTATACCTGTTACTTTGGAGCAGACACGTAAGAATGGGGTTTCAGAGGGTATTGCCGGTTTTGTTATCCCTCTTTGTGCCACCATCCACCTTTCCGGTAGTATGTTAAAGATTGTGGCTTGCGCAGTGGCACTTATGATGATGCAAGGTATACCTTACGGTTTTAACCTGTTCGTGGGTTTCATCTTTATGCTAGGAATTACTATGGTTGCCGCACCTGGTGTACCGGGTGGTGCCATCATGGCTGCTTTAGGTGTTCTAGCTTCTATGCTAGGGTTTGGTGAAACAGACCAAGCATTGATGATTGCTCTTTACATAGCCATGGATAGCTTTGGTACAGCATGCAATGTCACTGGCGATGGAGCCATCGCACTGATAATAGATAAATTTACACAAAAAAAGACGATAAAATAGTAGGATAAAGGTTATGTCCTTTTATAAAAAAATACGTACTTTTGCAATCAGTTAAAAAAATGAGAAAGAAAATCCTCTATATTATCGTATTCTTAGTCGGTCTTTTCTTACCGGCTACCATACTGGCTGAACCTCCTGCAAAAAAATTTGTAGTGGTGATTGACGCTGGTCATGGTGCTCATGATGCTGGCGCCGTGAACCGGAGACTCAAGATTAAGGAAAAAGACATAAACCTCAAGACTGCACTTAAACTGGGAGAAATGATAGAAAAGAATTGCCCCGATGTAAAAGTAGTCTATACCCGTAAAAAAGATGTTTTTGTAGAATTGCACCGCAGAGCCCAGATTGCCAATAATGCGAAAGCAGATCTATTCATTTCCATCCATACCAACTCCGTAGCGAAAGGAACGGTTCGAGGTGCCGAGACTTACACACTGGGTATGGCACGGGCAGAAGAGAATCTAGCCGTGGCAAAAAGGGAAAATGAGGTAATTCTCTTGGAGAGTAACTATCAGACTACCTACAAAGGATTTAACCCGAATTCTTCTGAAAGCTACATTATCTTTGAATTCATGCAAGATGCCAACATGAGCCAAAGTGTAAGTTTCGCTAAAAAAGTACAGAGCCAATTTAGAAACAACTCCAAACGGATCGACAAAGGTGTTAAGCAGGCTGGATTCCTGGTGCTGCGTGAAACTTCCATGCCAAGCGTGCTCATTGAATTAGGATTTATTTCTACAGACGATGAAGCTCAGTACCTCATTTCAGAGAAAGGTTCCTCCTCTATGGCTCAAAGCATCTATCGGGCATTTGTCTCTTACAAGAACGGCAGATCTAATGAACATTCACCTGCTACTCCTGCCGTGGTGGAACCAGAACCAGAGCCAGAACCAGAACCATCACAGCCTGAAGTAGAAAAGCCTGCCACACCTGCACCAGCTACTGCGCCAGCCACTCAAGAAGCACCAGTCTTCAAAATTCAGATTCTTACTTCCGACAGGCCTCTGAAAAATGGTGATGCTCGATTCAAAGGATTGAAAAACATTGAAAACTATAAGGAAGGCAATATCTACAAATACACTTATGCAGCCTCAACGAATTACAATGAGGTGCTAAGGAAAAAGAAAGAAATTACATCCAAATTTAAGGACTGCTTCATCATTGCGTTTAGAAATGGAGTGAAGATGGATGTAAATGAGGCCATCCGGTTATATAAGACAAACAAAAAATAGCATAATATGAAAAGATTTTCCAAAGAGATTGCATTGGGTCTTGCAGGAATCCTGACCATAGGTATACTATACTATGGCATCAGTTTTCTAAAGGGTCTTAACATGTTTACCACAAACAATGTCTATTATGTAGCATTTGATGATATTAACGGTTTAAGCAAATCAAGCCCTGTATATGCTGATGGCTATAGTATTGGTGTGGTTAGCGACATTAATTATGACTACAAAAAAGGAGGTGTCTTTGTTCAAATAGATGTAGACAAAGACCTGAGAATTCCAGCTGGGAGTACGGCCGAACTGGAGAAAGAAATGCTTGGAACATTAAAATTGCATATCCTGTTGGCTAATAATCCTCGTGAAAAGGTTCATCCTGGTGACACTATCCCTGGAACATCTAATAGCGGCTTACTCAAAAGTGTAGACGAAATCATACCTAAACTTGACAACATGTTTACCAAGATGGATTCCATCCTGGTATCGGTAAATGCCCTTCTTAGCGACCCTAGTATTAAGAGTTTACTTGGAAACACAGAAAAGATGACGGCCAATCTTGCCCAAGCTACAGCAAAATTAAACCAGTTGCTAGGGAACGACATGCCTAAATTTACCCACAAGTTGGACTACGCACTGGCCAATGTAGATACCCTGACCTATCAGTTGAATGACAAGGTAGCTCAGCTGGATGTGGAACGCCTGATGACTCAAGTGAACGGAACGCTTAGCAATGTGGAAACGTTAAGTAAAAAAATGACTAGCAACGATAATACCATCGGTTTGCTGCTCAACGATCCGTCCTTATATTATAATCTGAATACCACGGTCACCAATGCCTCTAGTTTGCTTGACGACTTGCAGAATCACCCAAAGAGATACGTACATTTTTCTTTGTTTGGAAAAAAAGACAAAAAGAAGTAATTTAGATTAATTCCAAATAGAAGTAGAGACTCATTTTTATTTTTTGGCAGTACTAACTCCCTGAAAATTAAAGTCAAAATGAGTCTCTCCTATTTTTCATACAAATTTACATGTGCACGCACCCAGAATCCACAAGTGCCTAAACTATAGACTCTTGCATTTTTGCAAGTTATTTGGATTTATAGCAATTTTAGCGCTTTATATAAGGAACTGAAATTCAAACCGATAAAAAAATATCGAAAACTCCAAATAAAAATCGATTTGTTTTTTAAAAAAAACTTTTCGAACTTTGCATTCCCGGTAAAAAACGAGAATTTACTTTTCATAATGGAAAACAATATTCAGCTATATTGGAGCCAGTGCTTATCCTTCATTAGAGATAACATTGCTGAAGAACCATTTAAAACTTGGTTCGCTCCTATAGTACCTATATCTTATCATGATAGGGTGCTGACTATTGCTGTTCCTAGTAATTTCTTCTATGAATTTTTGGAGGAGCACTATCTAGACTTGATGAAGGCTGCTCTGAAACAGGTCTTCGGTGATGATGTCAGCCTGATGTATGAAATCATGGTGGACAAGAGTAATAACACTCCTATCCATGTAGAATCTACAAATGCCGTATCATTAAAGCAGAAACCTGTCGTTGATGGTAATAAAATAAAAGCAGAAGAATTATTCAATGATTTGGATCCTCGCTTGAATCCTAGTTATAACTTCAATAATTTCATTGAAGGTATAAGTAACAAGCTTTCTCGCCAAATCGGTCTTAGTGTTGCAGAGAAACCTGCTCACACTGCTTTTAATCCTTTATTCATCTATGGTCCTTCAGGTGTGGGAAAAACTCATTTGGTCAATGCTATCGGCACTCAAATCAAACAGCGTTTCCCAAACCTTCGCGTGCTCTATGTATCTGCCCATTTGTTCATGGTGCAATATACTGATTCTGTAAGGAATAACACCTACAATGATTTCATGAACTTCTATCAGTCCATCGATGTCCTCATTGTGGATGACTTGCAGGAACTCTCAGGAGTAACCAAGACTCAGAATGTATTCTTCCATATCTTCAATCAATTACATCAGACTGGCAAACAGCTTATCTTGACTGCAGACCGCTCACCTGTAGAGATGCAAGGTGTAGAAGAGCGTCTGCTCACTCGTTTCAAGTGGGGTATGCTGGCCGAGATGGAGAAACCCAATGAGGAATTACGCCGTAAAATCTTGTTGTACAAAGTTCACCACAATGGCTTGAACATCTCTGAAGATGTAATCAACTACATTGCTCATGTGGCACAGGAAAGTGTAAGAGATCTGGAAGGCATTATCAATGCACTGATGGCATACTCTGTCGTCTTCAATAGCAACATAGACATGGCTTTGGCAGAGAAGGTGGTTAATCGGACAGTAAAGTTTGTCAAGAAAAAAATCACCATCGAAGATATCATTCAAAAGTCATGCAATGCTTTTGGTGTCAGTGAGGAAGATGTTTATAGCCAAAGCCGCAAGGCAAACATTGTCAGGGCACGTCAAGTAGCCATGTATCTGGCACAAAAACACACAGACCTTTCCACTACCCGCATCGGTACCCTCATCGGGAAGAGAAACCATGCTACAGTTTTGCATTCCATTAAGCTCATTGAAGACCAGATAAACCTGATCAAAGACTTACGTAATAAAGTGAACGATATTGAACTGGAACTGAAAAACTGAAAAATCTAAAGTGGCAAAGAAAACCTATACTCAAGAACAAGCTTTAGAGGCATCCATCCGTTATTTTGAAGGAGAAGAAGCCGTAGCATTGGCCTGGTTGAACAACTATGCCAAACGTGATGCAGAGGGCCGGCTCATTGAACTGGTGCCTACAAAAATGGATTGGCACATGGCCAAGGATCTGGCTACTATTTCCACCAAGCCTAGAATAACCGAAGTGCGTCCTAAAGTCCTGGAATGCGATGTTGTCCGTTTCCAAAACAACAAGGAAAAATGGGTGGCATTTGTAGGACTCCTCGATGGTTATCCCTATGAGATTTTCACCGGTCTTCAGGATGATGAGGAAGGTATCATTCTTCCTAAATCGGTAGTCTGTGGGCGCATCATCAAGAATTTGGATGAAAACGGTGTAAAACGTTATGATTTCCAGTTCCAAAATAAAAGGGGCTATAAAACCACCGTGGAAGGACTTTCTGAGAAGTTCAACAAGGAATACTGGAACTATGCCAAACTCATTTCAGGAGTATTACGCTACCGGATGCCTGTGGAACAAGTCATCAAACTGGTAGATTCCCTGCAGTTCGACAATGAGAACATCAACACTTGGAAAGTGGGTGTGGAACGCGCCTTGAAGAAATATACCAAAGACGGTCCTGAAACTGAAGATGCCAACGATGACATTTAAAAACAGTTACATACACTTGAAAGATTTGCGCTTTTACGCTTTTCATGGGGTCCTTCCTCAAGAGAAAAGTGTAGGAGCGTATTTTATTTTAAACATTTGTGTGAAGGTAGATGTAGAAAGGGCTGCCCTTACCGATGAGCTCTCGGATACTGTGAGCTATGCCGACATCTACCAGATAGCAAAGGAGGAAATGCAAGTGACATCCAAACTATTGGAACATGTTGCTGGCAGAATCTGCAAACGGCTCTATCAAGAGTTCTCCAGTGTAGAAGCCGTAGACATCACCATAGAAAAAGAAAATGCTCCGATTGGAACCGGAGCACAAGGATTGGCAGGCATTACCCTGCATACTATACGTTAAAACTTCAATAGGCGTGAACCGTCTGGCTGCTCTTCAATCTCTACTTTCACTGCATCTAAAGGCAACAAGTCTTCCACTAGCTCTGGCCATTCTATAAAACAGAGTGCTCCACTGTAAAAGTAATCTTCGTAACCCATATCATAGACCTCTTCTATTTTCTTGATCCGATAGAAGTCAAAATGATAAATCAGTTCACCCGAACCACTTCTGTATTCATTGACGATAGCGAAAGTAGGCGAATTAATGACATCCTCTACACCAAGACACTCGCAAACACTCTTAATAAAGGTAGTCTTTCCGGCTCCCATGCTACCATAAAAGGCAAAGACTACATTATCACCCATATTCGCCACAAACTTTTGTGCAGCCTCATTTATCTTTTCTAAAGATTCAATCTTTATTTCCATATTACTTTCTCTTTCTCAAAATCATACAAAATTTTACTATCAGATAAATCACCACTGAAACCAGAATGATACAGGCTCCTGAAGGGACATTCCAAAAATAAGAAAAGAATAAGCCACCAAGGCAACTTAAATACCCTATCAGTATGGAAAGCCACATCATTTTCTTATAGTCATTCGTTAGTAAGTTGGCTATTCCTTGTGGTATGGTCAGTAACGACAAAACAAGTACGATTCCTACCATGCGCAGGCAAGCCACAATCGTCAATGCAATGAAGCCGATAAGCAGATACTCCATGCATTGCACAGGCATGCCCTGTGAGCGGGCAAATTCCCGGTCGAAGGACACATACATAATAGGACGTAGGCAAAAACTGAAAGCCAGCAAGGCTATCAAAGACAAAACAGCCAATATCCATAGGTCTGCAGTTGTGATGGTCAGGATATTCCCAAAAAGATAGGAAGATAAATCAGGAACAAACGAAGGACTGAGAAAACTGAAGATAATACCTACACTCATGCCCAATGTCCAAAAAACAGCTATGGCTGAATCCTCCCGCATATCTTCCCTATTACTCATCCATTGTATGCCGAAAGCGCTCAACACGGTGAAAACCATAGCCGACCAAATGGGAGAAATACCTAAATACACCCCCAGGCCTATCCCTCCGAAAGAAGCATGAGTCAACCCGCCACTGATAAAGACCAGACGACGAGTCACGATATAGGTGCCAACAATCCCACAGAGGACGCTAGCCAAGAAACTGCCAATCAAGGCATTCTGGAAAAAAGTATATTGGAGTATATCCATTCTTTAGCTCGTCATTCTGCGTTCACCCACAATGAGAAACACTTCATCTTTCAAGTCATCAGGCAGTTCTATAGCACGAAGTTGCAAGGAACGTACCCAGCCTGCCACTTCTACCTCCTTCATGGTATAGAGTACCTCACGGAATTCATCTACTTCCTCTTCGGTATAGTCGTCTGACGCACGGCCTTGATAACTGTCCAGTTCCTCATCATTATAATACTCTATCTGTCTGCTTACTGCGGCCAGCAGACTGTCTTTCTCACAAATCTCATGCTGTCCACAGCACTCCATGCTCTGCACCTGCTTGATATTGGGAAATTCTTTCAGTTCTCCACTATCTATTTTCTTCTGAATCTTTCTATTATTCAAATAACTGAAAAACAGAGCTGTTATTGCCCCTATCAGCAGTAAAGCAACTAAAATAACAACTACTTCCATTATTCTTCCACTTCTTCTATTGTAAAGCCTGCTGTTCTCAAATCATCCCAAAAATGCGGATATGACTTACTTACAACACCTGGATCTGCTATGCGAATCTCTCCAAATTTAATGCATGCAGGAGCAAAAGCCATGGCCATCCTATGATCCTTATACGTTTCGATGACTGGATTCTTCTGTTTCCTGCAACTCCCACGTTGCCACATCAGAACGCCCTCTTCGCCCTCTCCTCCGCGAAGCAAATACCCCAGTTTCGCTAATTCAGTCTTCAAGGCTTCTATGCGGTCTGTTTCTTTGATATGTAGACTTTCTAATCCTGTATATAAGAATGGTAAATCCACCAAACAGGATGTCACAATCATGGACTGAGCCAAATCCGGACACTTGGTAAAGTTGAAAAGTTTATGATTGGCTGCAAAATGATTATGAAACGCTGTCACCGTATTGTCTAGGCCACTAATCATGCTGCCTTGATCATCAAAACACCATCTACATACACAATCACCCTGTATGCTGTCTAAAATTAGACCTGGCAATTTAACTCGGTCTTTATGCCTAGGTCCTCTAATCGCTACTATCTCAAACCAGAATGCTGCAGCACTCCAATCGGGTTCCACCGTAAACTTATCCTTTTTATAAGAATAGGGCTTAGGTTTCACCTCAATGACGGATAAATCATCACTCCACCTCGTTTCAGCACCAAATTGTCGCATCAGTGCCAGGGTCATATTGATATATGGACGAGAGGCTACCTCACCATCCAACCTAAGCTTCAACCCCGTTTTGAGCATAGGACCTATCATCAAAACGGCAGAAATATATTGTGAACTTACACTGCCATCCATATCTATGGCATCGGTACAAGCCAATTCCTTTCCACGGATTTTCAAAGGTGGATATCCTATTTCTCCCAGATATTCAATATCGGCTCCTAAAGTTCGTAAGGCATCCACCAGAATCCTAATCGGTCGCTGCTTCATGCGTTCAGAACCGGTAATGATATGTTCCTGGCCGTCCAACTGAGACAGATAGGCGGTCAAAAAACGCATACTGGTTCCAGCCCCACCTACATCAATCGTATCGGGCAGCTGAAGTCCAGACAGCATAACATTCGTATCATCACAATCCGACATGTTCTTTATCTGGTAATCACAACCACTTAAGGCACGGATAATCAGTACCCTATTGCTGATGCTCTTTGAAGCAGGGAGGTTTATGGTGGCCCGTATAGGATGTGTAGGCGGTTTTACGAGGTAAATCATTCTTTTCTGAATTAGTGGGTGCAAATTTACAAAAATAAATGATAAAATTTGGATTGGGACGAGGATTGTTGTAATTTTGCCACAAATTTCAAGTTCGGGGTGTAGCTCAGTCCGGTTAGAGTACGCGTCTGGGGGGCGTGGGGTCG